>Ga0183095_10812_pt1 | contig 55307 bp, 48 predicted proteins | sample BioMet4_FD_130346 | JGI IMG/M metagenome (GOLD analysis project Ga0183095, IMG submission 130346) | Microbial communities from bioreactor (seeded with sewage sludge) at LBNL, California, USA - Biofuel metagenome 4 (v2) (version 3) | ecosystem: Engineered > Bioreactor > Anaerobic > Unclassified ...
TTTAGCAGCAACTCCTAATGTAGCCGTTGCTAATCTTGGAAACAACACGGAAACGCCGGTAAGCACACTTACAGATGATGATGTTCCTCTTGCTGATTCACCAAGCGCAGACACTCCTAAACTTGAAGAGGTTCCGGAACAGGAAGTTCCACTCAGTCCTCTGCCTAAGACGGGAGATAGAGAAACAACAGGCAAAACCGCCGCGATTGGCATGTTCTCAGCTTTAATGGCTTTGCTTGCGGCAGCAATAAAAAGACAAAAAACAAATAAATGATTGTTCAAATGACATTTTAAAGCAAGCTGAATAAAGAATAAAAATTCCCCCTATGGCTGAAAAAGCATAGGGGGAGTTTTTTTGTGATGAATTATACTGTTAACAAAATTATGGAAATACGCTAACAGACAAATGAAAACGGAAATTAAAAATTCAATTTTTAACTTCTTTTGCATACAAATAAGTTCTGTAATCATCGCCCTCATAACTGCAGGTTATAAAGGAAAAAAGCGAATCAACGTCTTCTCCGTCAGAATCGGAAATTGTACAGTTATTTAAAATATCTGAAACATATTTATGGAATTCATCCTCGGTGCCGAACTTTGTCTGACGGCGCCACGCCTGCGCCGGAGCTGCCGTAACACCTATTGTTTTAAGATGAATTTCTCTTTGAGGCGTATATATATAAAGGTCACGATGCGAATTGAAAAAGTCAATATTATTAAATTTGGTTATCTGTGCAAACATTGTGCCGGCTTTCATATTATGGCCATAAATTATGTTGTTTTTGCCGTTGAAACTGCTGTCTGACTCATAATCCAAAAAAATTGAGCCGGACGAACTTTTTTTCAGGTCAAAAGAACAGGCAAGATATTTATCATTATCAGACGTCTGAAGAACAGGATAGTCGATATCTGTCTGAGGAATTTTAAGCCACCCGACAGTTTCCGGATTAACGGCTTCAAGAGAAGCAAAATCAACAGGGGACTGATAAGGTGGCTCGATTTCAGAAGTTACAGCCGGAAGCGTATAACCTGAGGAAGAATTTGCGGCTGAGGACGATTCCTGCCGGGATGAGGTGACTTGGCTTGAAAGCCCGGAATAATATTTATTTTCTTCCAAAGAAGTTTTATGCTCTGTGTAAATGGAAAAACCTTCAAGGCACACGGCAACTGCACATGCGGCAAAAGCTGTTTTCAATATGAAAAGCTTTGTTTTTTTCTGCATAGGCTTCACCTGACTTTCCTGCATTGTTTGGATATACTGCAATTTAATTATAACATATGCATCGCGGATAATACAGAAAAAATTAAAAGGGACAAGTGTGCTTAAATAGAGCAGACAAGGAATGTTGAATAAAACTATGGGCAAAATAATTGGAATGAGTATAAAAAGTTCTTGAAAATCAGCGGCAGAAATGTATAATATTTATGTTAGTGTCTTTTTGCGGCTGTGGTGGAACTGGCAGACACGCAGGATTTAGGTTCCTGTCCTAACGGGTAAGGGTTCAAGTCCCTTCAGCCGCATTATAAAAGAACAGCTTGTATTTTAACTGTATATTTTAGCGGACATTGCGCGTTTTATATTGATTATTTTTTGGCGGTATGTTATACTACAATACGAATTTAAAATTGTCTTCAGGGCAGGGTGTGATTCCCTACCGGTGGTAAAGCCCACGAGCCGAAAGGCATGATTCGGTGAAACTCCGAAGCCGACAGTAAAGTCTGGATGAAAGAAGGCGAAGGCTGCATGTATATGTGCGGCTTAAGGTGTTTACTATGCCCTGAGAGCTTATCTTTCAGGGCTTTTTTTGTATTCGGAGATGAATTCGGTTGATTGAAGAAAAATATATGAAAAGAGCAATAGAGCTTGCAAAATGCGGTGAAGGAAAAACAAACCCCAATCCGCTTGTTGGCGCGGTTATTGTAAAAGACGGTAAAATTATAGGCGAAGGCTTCCATATGCTATACGGAGGGCTTCATGCGGAAAGAAATGCCATAAAAAATTGCGTTACGGATATGAAAGGCGCGGACATATACGTTACCCTTGAGCCTTGCTGTCACTACGGAAAGCAGCCGCCATGCACCGACGCCATAATTGAAAACGGCTTTGCAAGAGTGATAATAGGCTCACGCGACCCGAATCCGCTTGTATCCGGAAAAGGCGTGAAAAAACTGAGAGACAACGGAATAGAAGTTATTACGGATTTTATGAAAAACGAATGTGACAGGCTAAACCCGATTTTCTTCCACTTTATTACGACTAAAACGCCATACTTGGTAATGAAATATGCTATGACAATGGATGGGAAAATTGCAACTGCGGCCGGAGAATCAAAGTGGATAAGCGGCGAGGCTTCAAGAAACCGCGTACAAGAAACACGAAGCAGGCTTTTTGGCATAATGGCCGGAATAGGTACGGTATTGAAAGACGACCCGCTTCTTACATGCAGAATAGAAAACAGCCGTAATCCTGTAAGGATTATTTGCGATTCATATTTAAGAATACCGTCCGGAAGCAATATTTTAAAAACGGCAAAAGATGTTCCGACAATAATTGCATATTGCGGAGAAAATAAAAGAAGCGGCGAAATAGAAAGCTATGGCGCAAAAACAATATCTGTGCCGGAAAAAGACGGCCATATTGACCTTAAAGAACTTATGAAGCTTTTAGGACAGGAAGGCATTGACAGCATACTGCTTGAAGGCGGGGCGGAACTTAATTTTTCGGCGTTAAAGGCCGGAATAGTACAGAAAGTACAGGTATATATGGCACCAAAGATATTTGGAGGACAAAACGCAAAATCACCGGTTGGCGGAAGCGGAATTGAAAAAATAAGCGACGCATTCGGTTTTAAGCTTACAAAAATCGAAAGAACAGGCGAGGATATATTTCTTGAATTTGAGGCGGGTGAAAAAAGCTGATGTTTACCGGAATAATCGAAGAAGTCGGTATTATAAAGGAAATTAAAAAAGGCATAAACAGTTCACATATAACAGTTGAATGCAAAGACATATTAAGCGACGTAAAAAACGGCGACAGTATTGCAGTTAACGGCGTATGTCTTACTGTTACAAGCTTTGACAAAACAATATTTTGTGCCGATGTTATGAGCGAAACACTTTCAAGAAGCTCACTCGGAAGTCTTTCTGCGGGAAGCAGCGTAAACCTTGAAAGAGCAATGGCGGCAAACGGACGCTTCGGCGGACACATTGTTTCCGGACACATCGACGGAACAGGCGTTATAACCAACATGAAAAAAGACGATATTGCCGTTTGGATAACAATAAAAACAAAAACAGAAATACTGAAGCTGATTGTTGAAAAGGGCTCAATTGCAATAGACGGCATAAGCCTTACGGTAACGGGAGTTGACGATACTTGCTTTACGGTTTCAATAATACCGCACACCGAAGCCAGCACAACACTTCTGACAAAGAAAAAAGGCGATATAGTAAATCTTGAAAACGACATAATAGGAAAATATGTTGGAAAACTTATGACCTTTGGAAAAGAAAAAAACGAAGGCAAAAGTACATTAACGAGAGATTTCCTTACAAAATACGGATTTTAAGGAGGACAAAGAAATGTTTAAATTTAACACGGTAGACGAAGTAACAGAGGATCTGAGAGCCGGGAAAATAATTTTATGCACAGACGATCCGGACAGGGAAAATGAAGGAGATTTTATCTGCGCCGCGGAATTTGCAACAACGGAAAACATAAACTTTATGGCTAAATACGGAAAAGGGCTTATATGTATGCCTATGAGCAGCGAATATACTGAAAAGCTCAGGCTGCGTCAGATGGTTGACAACAACACCGACAACCACTCAACGGCTTTTACGGTTTCGATTGACCATGTTGACACAAGCACAGGAATTTCAGCCGTTGAAAGATCGATAACTGCAATGAAGGCGGCAGAGGACGACGCAAAGCCAAGTGATTTCAGGCGCCCGGGGCATATGTTCCCTCTTGAAGCAAGAGCGGGAGGCGTATTAAAAAGAAACGGACACACGGAAGCGACAGTTGACCTTTTAAGAATAGCCGGGCTTAAGGAAATAGGGCTTTGCTGTGAGATAATGGCGGACGACGGAACGATGATGAGAACGCCGCAGCTTATAAAGTTTGCACAGGAGCACAATCTTAAATTTACAACAATCAAGGCTATACAAAGCTGGAGAAGAAAAAACGAAAGAACTATAGATAGAGTTGTACAGGCAAAGCTGCCTACAAGATACGGCGATTTTACAATATATGGGTTTGAAAACCCGAAAACCGGTGAAAACCATGTGGCGCTTACAATGGGCGATGTGGCAAACGGCGAGCCGGTGCTCATAAGAGTACATTCCGAATGTCTGACAGGAGATGTATTCGGCTCTGCAAAATGCGACTGCGGAGACCAGCTTCATGCGGCAATGAAGATGATTGCAAAGGAAGGACGCGGCGCGCTTGTATACCTTCGCCAGGAAGGCAGAGGAATAGGTCTTATAAACAAGCTTAAAGCCTATGCGCTTCAGGATCAGGGCCTTGATACGGTTGAAGCAAACATCGCCCTCGGTTTTGCACCGGATCTGCGCGACTACAGCAGCGGCGCACAGATAATAAAGGACCTCGGAATGAGCAAACTGAGGATAATGACGAATAATCCCACAAAGATAGACGGGCTTTCAGACTACGGAATAGAAATTGTAGAAAGAGTGCCTATTGAACCGGAGCACATGCATGAAGCTGATTTTTATCTTAAGATAAAGAAAGAAAAAATGGGACACATACTGCATTTAAAGGCAGGCAAATAATTAACCTACAGGAGGAAAGTTTAAAATGAGGACAATCGAAGGAAAAGTTATAGGAAACGATGTAAGAGTTGGGCTTGTAGCGGCAAGGTTCAACGAATTTATAGTATCAAAGCTTGTTGGCGGAGCGGTGGACGGGCTTGTGCGCCACGGAGTTGAGAGCGACAACATCGACCTGGCATGGGTGCCGGGCGCATTTGAAATACCTCTTATTGCATCAAAAATGGCCGAAAGCGGAAAATACGACGCGGTAATTTGCCTTGGGGCGGTTATACGAGGAGCAACTTCACACTATGACTACGTATGCAACGAGGTTTCAAAGGGCGTAGCGCAGGTTGGCTTAAACAGCAAGATACCAGTGCTTTTCGGCGTGCTTACAACGGAAAACATCGAGCAGGCCATAGAACGTGCCGGCACAAAGAGCGGAAACAAAGGTTACGACTGTGCGCTTTCCGCAATAGAAATGATAAATCTTATAAAAGAACTTGAAAAATAAAAAAAGCAAATATAATGCATGGGAACCGGCGTCGGAAACGATACCGGTTCTTTGCGCAAATAAGGGGAAAAGTCTGGACATCAGTTTTTTACCGCTCAAAAGCAAGTTAAGTACGGCGGGATACAAATTTACCTGCAACATAAACCTTTGTTTCATGAAAAGCACAAAAAGGACAGCCTTGGTAACTGCGGTCAGGGTGATTATATCAGAGCAACATCCGTGAGATATTGGAAGAAACAAATGTATTTTACTTTTATCTGTGTTTGGAATATAATCATTTCTAACGGCAGTAATATTTTATTGAGTTTTAAAGGAGAATAATACTATGGACAAAAATTTGGAGCTTGCGGAGCTGCGGGTGAGGATGATTACAGCCGCAAGAGATGTTCTTGCACTTATCCGAAGCAGGCTATTTGTGGATTTCAGGTTTATGGACAGCGCCGTTGCAAGGCTTGATACAGAAAACGACGACATGATAGGCACGCTTTCAACACGCGGAAACATACTTTACTACAACGCTAAACATGTTATAGAAACCTACAAAAACGAGCCTCAAAGAATGACAAGAGAATACATGCACAGCATACTGCACTGTGTTTTCAGACACCAGTTTGTATCACCGAAAATAGACCGGAACAAATGGAATCTTGCCTGTGACGTTGCAGTGGAAAACATATTGACCGAAATGGCAAGCAAGGATTTAAGCTGCAGGGGCGAACAGTTTCAGGAAGGGTTTTTAAGCAAATTAAAATCGGAAAACAGCACAATTACAGCCGAAAGAGTCTACAAGTATTTAAACGACAAAAAAATTTCGGATGAGGAAATAAAAAAGCTTGCCGAGATTTTTGAAAGAGACAACCATGTGACCTGGTGGCCGGAGGATGACAAACAAAGCAATGATTCTGCAAACGACAACAACGGAAGTTCGGCCGAGGACAAGATGAAGGAGCTGCGTGAGCTGCAAAAGGAATGGGAGGACATAAGCACACGTCTTGACGTTGATCTTGAAACCCTCAGTCGTGAAAAGGGCGGTGCAAAAGCGCTTATACAAAATCTGAAGGAAGTAAACAGACAGAGGTACGACTACAGCGAGTTTTTAAGAAAATTTGCCATAATGGGCGAAGACCTTATGATAAACGACGACGAGTTCGACTACATTTACTACACATACGGCCTTGAGCACTACAAAAACATGCCGCTTGTGGAGCCTCTCGAATACAAGGAAACACGAAAAATATGCGATTTCGTTATTGCAATAGATACTTCCGGAAGCTGTCAGGGAGAAATAGTGCAGAAATTTCTTGAAAAAACGTACAACATAATGATGCAGCAGGAAAATTTTTTCAAAAAAATAAACCTGCGCATTATGCAGTGTGACGACAAAATTGAAGACGAGATAAAAATCGAAAGCAAAGAAGATTTTGACACATACATGAAATTTATGCAGATAAAGGGCTTTGGCGGTACGGATTTCAGGCCGGTGTTTAAACTGACTGACGAACTGGTTGAAAAAAAGGAATTTAAAAACCTGAAAGGCGTTATTTACTTTACAGACGGATACGGGCAATATCCGGAGAAAAAGCCTAACTACGATGCGGCGTTTATATTTCTCGGCTACGACGACCAAAGACCGCAGCCGCCGGCGTGGGCAATGAGAATAGTACTTGACGAAGAACAGATAACAAAAGAACAATAAACCGGAGGTATACACCATGAACATAAAAGACGCAAAACAGGAAGTTGAAAACGCTGTAAAAGCCTATCTTTCAAAGGATAAATTCGGAAACTACGTTATAGAGCGTGTGCGCCAAAGACCGCTTTTGATAATAGGCGCTCCGGGAATAGGAAAAACGGCTATCATGGAGCAGGTGGCAAAAGATATGGGAATCGGGCTTATTTCATACTCCATGACTCACCACACAAGGCAAAGCGCCATCGGCCTTCCGTTTATCGAAAAGCGCGAGTACGGCGGAGAAGAATACCAGATTTCAGAATACACGATGAGTGAGATAATCGCATCTGTTTACGAATACATGAAAAGCACCGGACTTAAAGAGGGAATACTGTTTCTTGACGAAATAAATTGTGTGTCGGAAACACTTTCGCCTGCTATGCTGCAATTTTTACAGTTTAAAACTTTCGGAAATCATCCTGTGCCTGAAGGCTGGGTTATCGTTACAGCCGGAAATCCGCCGGAATACAATAAATCAGTACGCGAGTTTGACGTGGTTACTCTCGACCGCGTAAAAAAAATAGTTGTAGAGCCTGACTTTGATGCATGGAAGGAATACGCAACAAATAAAGGCATTCATCCGGCGATAACAACGTATCTTGACATACGCAAAAGCAACTTTTATTTTATTGAGAACACCGTGGACGGAAAGGCTTTCGTTACGGCAAGAGGCTGGGAAGACCTTTCGGATATGATAAAGCTTTATGAAAGCATGGATATAAAGGTAAACGAACGGCTTATAAGCCAATATGTGCAGACAAAGATAATAGCCAAGGATTTTGCCGTATACTACGATCTTTTCAACAAATACAGATCTGACTACAAGGTGCTTGACATACTTGACGGGAAATACGACGAAACGGTAAAGGAACGTGCACAGGCGGCAAAATTTGACGAAAGGCTTACGCTTATGGGGCTTTTGCTTGACACGATAACAAGCCTTATGAAGAAAAATCTTACCGAAGAAAAGCTTACGGCCGTGCTTTTGGAAAATCTTAAGGATGTTAAGGAAAAATCAGCCCAAGCCGGAAGCGATATTTTGCAGATACTTAAAAGCAAAACAGACGAAAACAAAGAAACGCTGCGAAAAGAGCTTAAGCGCGGACTTATAAAAAAGCAGGACGAATATATACTGTGTGAAATTATATCGCGGCTTGAAGGATACACGGCAAGCATTGCGGAAAAAGGGCTTACGGACAGCAAAAAGGGCTTTGCGGCAATAAAGAGAAGTTTTGACAAGGGCACAGACGAGCTTGAAAAAAATACCGAAAGCACAAAGAAAAAACTGGATAATTTATTTACATTTGTTGAGGATGTATTCGGACGCGACAAGGAAATGCTTATAGTGGTAACGGAGCTTACGGCAAACGTAAGCAGTGCCGAGTTTATAGGAAAATTCGGAAGCGAGAAATATTTCGAGAACAACGAAGCCATGCTGTTTTACCAAAGACAGGCTGAAGTATTCAAGCAGATTGAGGCTTTAGGGAAGATGATATGATGAACGACGGGGATTTTTTATACACCGAAGGCGAAAAAGGAATTATGATAACCGGCTGCAAGGCTATCGGTGACGATTTTACGATTCCGGCAAAGCTTTTCGGCAAAACTGTATACGGAATAGCAAACACGGCTTTTTTCGGCATAAAAGCAAAAAAAATTACAATTTCCGAGGGAATAAAAGAAGTAGGAAGCTTTGCCTTTTCGAAATGCTCGCAGACGGAAGAACTTACACTGGCGGAAAGTCTTGAAATAATAGGGGAATCAGCGTTCGACGGCTGCGCCAAGCTTAAAAAGCTTTACATACCGGGAAATGTAAAAAAAGTTTCGGACAAGGCTTTTTCATGGTGCAGCGGGCTATGCGAGCTGACATTCGGGCAAGGGAAAAAGGAAATAGGCTTCAGCACATTTTCATTTTGCTCAAAGCTTGAGGAAGTGATTTTTCCGCAGGGGCTTTGGAAAATAGGAGTATCGGCATTTTCGGTATGCGGAGGACTTAAAAGAATTACATTTCCACAAAGTCTGAAAACTATTGAAAGCCAAGCCTTTGAAGCCTGCTCGGAGCTTGAAGAAATCGGATTTTCCGAGGGGCTTGAAAAAATAGGAAGCTGGGCGTTTCGCGAGTGCAAAGAGCTAAAGGCAATAGAACTTCCGCAAAGCCTGAAAAGCCTTGACGAAGGCGCGTTTTTAAACTGCATAGAGATACGCAGTGTAAAGCTGCCGAAAAACATCGGCAAAATAAGCGAATGGTTATTCGGAAAATGCCGCGGAATCGAAAGAATGGAAATTCCGGAGGGAATAAACGAAATATGCGACTATGCTTTTTCAAGGTGCCGCAGAATAAGCGCCTTTGACGTGCCGAAATCCGTGAAAAAGGTAGGCAGAAGTGCTTTCGCGGTATGCGCAGAGCTTGAAAAAATCAGCTTTGAAGGTGTAGAGGAAATGTCGGAGAGGACATTTGAAATATGCAATGGCCTTAAAACGGTTACTCTGCCTTGGACGCTTAAAAAATATACAAGCAAGATATTTTATGACTGCAAAGCTCTTACCGGCATTGAATATATATCGAGATACGACAAAACGGTGTTCGTTCCGTATGAACCGTCAGGACTGCGGTTTATAAGAGCAACAGGCGGGAGAAAAATAGACTGGGAAAAATACGACATGATATTCGGAAAGCTTAAAAAGTTTGAGACAAAGAAAAAGACTGCGGTTTTCAGACTGAAAAACCATATTAAGCTGTCAAACGAGGCGAAAAAGCAATACACGGATTATCTAAAGCGCATGGCAAAAAGAATAATAGACGAATCCGTAGCGAAGGACGACACGGACATGCTTGGATTTATGGGCGATTTAGGGCTTATAAGCGAAAAAAACTGCGACACATACATCAAAAAGGCAAGCATGGCTTCAAGCAGATGCACAGGATATCTGATAAACTACAGGCAAAAAAAATACGGCAGCGTAAAAAGACGCTTCGTACTGTAATAAAAACAAAAAGAAGAAAAGATATATGATATAATTTAAAAAGAAACAATAAAGAGCAGGTTGTTTTGATATAGGCCATAAACCAAGGCCGTATATCTTTTTTGAAAGGATGATAGAGAATGGATTTCAGTTTTTCTCCACAGCAGCAGCTTTTAAGAAAGCTGGCACGGGAGTTTGCGGAAAAAGAAGTTGAGCCTTTGGCAGAAGAAGTTGACAGAACCGGAAAATTTCCAAAAGAAACATTCAAAAAAATGGCGAAAATTGGCTTTACCGGAGTGTGCACGCCTGTTGAATACGGCGGAAGCGGCGGAACCGATATTGAAAAGGTAATACTTGTATCGGAAATAGCAAAAAAATGCGCCGCTACAGCCGGAATACTTTCAATACATACAATATTTGCTTCGGTAATAATGAAATTCGGTACAGAAGAACAAAAAAAGAAATACCTTCCTAAGGTCGGAAAAGGCGGATGTCTGGGGGCTTTTGCACTTACAGAGCCTAACGCCGGGTCAGATGCCGGAAACGCAAGAACTACGGCAAAGTTTGATCCGGAAACCAACGAATATATATTAAACGGCACGAAATGCTTTATTTCAGGCGGAAGCCAAGCCGATTATCTGCTTATATTCGCTTTGACGCAGCCGGAGAAAAAGCTTAAGGGATTAAGCTGCATAATAGTTGAAAAAGGCACAAAGGGATTTTCGGTAGGCAGAGTTGAAGAAAAAATGGGAATACACGGTTCGGAAACAGCCGAGCTTATATTTGAGGACTGCCGCGTGCCGAAGGAAAATCTTGTAGGACAGGAAGGAAAGGGCTTCAACATTGCCATGACCGCTCTTGACGGCGCAAGAATAGGCGTTGCGGCGCAGGCTTTAGGAATTGCACAGGGTGCCATAGATTTATCGGTTAAATACATGCACGAAAGAGTACAGTTTGGCAAGCCTATTGCCGAGCTTCAGGGACTTCAGTGGTACATGGCCGACATGGCGACAAAAACGGAAGCCGCGCAGTGGCTTGTATATTATGCGGCGTATCTTGATTCAAAAAATCTGCCTCACACAAAAGAGGCTGCCATGGCAAAGCTTAACGCGGCCGAAAACGCCAGGTTTGTTACAAATCTCGCCTTGCAGATACACGGCGGGTACGGATATATGAGAGATTATCCGCTTGAAAGAATGTACCGTGACGCGAAAATCACTGAAATATATGAAGGAACAAGCGAAATACACAAGGTGGTAATTTCAAGAGCCGTTTTGGGAAGATAAGGCCGAAACAAACATATCCGCGGCTGACGGTTAATATAATTTAAGCAAACAAACCGCGGGAAATGATACTGCATGGCTTACAAAAAAACGTTTATAATACTGTTTAGCGCCGCTTTGATATTTTTGGCAAGAGGAATTATAAACAGGCGAAACATTCTGGCTTCACAGCCGAATCCTTCACAGCTAAAAGCAGCAAAAAGCAGCAGCGATAAAAAAGGTTACGTTGCCATAATAATAGACGACTTCGGCTACGACGGCGAGGGAACGGAGGAAATGCTTAATATTAAGGTTCCGTTCACTGCCGCCGTTATGCCGTTTTCGGAAAAATCGGCTGAAAACATCGCAAGGCTTGACGAGGCAAAAATCGAATACATAATACACATGCCTATGCAAAGTCTTACCGGAAGGCCCGAATGGGTCGGAAAAGGCATATACACCAACATGAGCAACGACCAGATATCGGAAAGGATAAACGAAGCCTTCGAAATAGAACCAAATGCAGTTGGAATGAATAACCACATGGGTTCGGCAATAATGGAAAACGAAAGATGTATCAGATGCGTTTTAGACGAGCTTAAAAGGCGGGAGATGCCGTTTATTGACAGCATGACTTCCCAGAAAAGCAAGGCAACAGCAGAAAGTGAAAAAGACGGCTGTATGCTTATGAAAAGAAATGTTTTCCTTGATTCGACAAACGACATAAACCATGTTAAGAAAATGCTGAAAAAAGCGGAAAAAGCTGCTATTGAAAAAGGAGCCTGCATAGCCATAGGACATGTGGGGCCGGAAGGCGGCAAAATAACCGCAAAAGCAATTAACGATATGTATGCTCAAATGGAAGAAAACGGTGTGCAGTTTATTACGGTAAGCCAGATGAAGGAATACGAAAATGAAAACGGAAATGCTGATAAGCAGGTTCGCTGAGGAAAACAAAATCGAATACGGTATTTGCACGGCAGAAAACTTTGAACAAATGCGTGTGGTTTTTGAAAAAGCCGCTGTGGATTTTGCCGGATTTATAGCAAAAGACACCGAAAAAAGGATATATCCTTCGCTTACAATGGAAAATGCCAAAAGCATAATTACAATTGCCTTAAGCTACCGCAAAAACCTTACGGCAAAAACCGACGGAAAACCGAGGGCAAACATATCAATGGGAGCCATAGGAAAAGACTATCACATAAGAATGAAAGAGCTGTTTGAGAAAATAGGCGGGATAGTCGAAAAGGCCGGAGGAAAATATGCAGCGTTTTCGGATACCGGCCCGCTTTGCGACAGAGCGGCAGCAAAAAGAAGCAACATAGGTTTCATAGGGAAAAACGGCTGCATAGTTACGCCGAAAAACGGAAGCACCGTGTTTTTGGGGTATATAATGACAGACCTGAAGCTGGAAAACACAAAAAAAGATTTTAATGGCTGCAAAAACTGCCGAAAGTGCATCGACGCCTGTCCTACCGGAGCTTTAAGCGACGACGGATTTGACTTTCGAAAATGTATTTCTTTTCTGACACAGGTTAAAAGAACGCTTTCCTATGAGGAAATGTGCAGCATAGGAAAAGAGCTTTACGGCTGCGACAGATGTCAGAGGGTATGCCGCGGGGAAAACGAAATCATCGGGGAAGCGGGCGAAATCGAAGAAACAATGCCGCTTATAAGCGTAATACTTGACATGAGCCAGAAGGAATTTAAAGAGCGTTTTTCAGGGACGGCAATGGGCTGGAGAGGAATGAACGTTATTAAAAGAAACGCGGTATGCGCCTGTCTGAGGTACAAAAGCGAAGATGTATTTGAAGAACTTAAAAAAGCGGCATTTTCACAAAGCAGGATTGTAAGACAGGCAGCAGTAAGAGCAATGATTTTAAACAAAACAAAGGACAGCATTGTTTTTTTGGACGAATTTATAAAAAACGAGAAAGATCCGGAAATTTGCGAAGATTACAGGAGCTTTAAAAATGGGATACTGGAACAGCAGAGGCTTGAGAGGCAGCTCCTTTGAGGAGCTCATAAACTTTACAAACGACAGGTACAGGAGAATCGGCATTGCGGTAATACAAAAAATACCGACGCCTATTACACCCGTAAAAATGGACAGCGACAAAAAAATAATAACCCTTGCATATTTTGACAAGCAAAGCACGGTAGACTACATCGGCGCTGTACAGGGGCTTGCGATATGCTTTGATGCAAAGGAATCTAAAGAAAAAAGTCTGCCGATTGCAAATATACATGAGCACCAGATAGGATTTATGAGGGATTTTGAAAAACAGGGCGGAGTGGCTTTTTTGCTCGTGCACATGGCGATGTATTCGAAATATTACTTCCTGCCTCTGGAGGTACTTGAAAAATACTGGAACTCGGCTATGACAGGCGGACGAAAATCCATACCTGCCGAAGCCTTTGAGGAAAAATACGAGATAAAAGCAGCAAGCGGAATACTGGATTACCTCGACTGTGTAAACACTTATCTTTTGTGGAAAAGACAGGAAAAACAAAACAACGGACATTCTGTTTAAGAGTTAAAATGCCGGAAGATAATGTTTTTTAACTAATACGTATTTTTTAAAAATGGTTTGTATAATTGTTACAAAAAAAATGTATACACGTTTTTCCTATTGACATTTTTATAACAAGACTATAAAGTATATCTGTATAAAAGTAATTTGAGGATTACTGCGCGCTTGGGCGGGTATTTGGCGCTTTTACATCGACTATAGACACACACTGGCTTTTGACGGAATGTGTGTTTATTTTTGGGAGAAATAATTAGCGTGCCAAATATTTTGAATAGGTATTTTCTGCCGCGCGGGTACACATGTAAGCTTTGGGCCAACGCGCCCGCAAGGTACAATATATTTTTTATAGGAGGATTCGTAGATGGAAGGCTTTAAATTAACAAAAAGACAGGAACTTGCAAAAGAATTATTCCACAGTTTCGCTGAAAACGAAATAAGAGACATCGCAAGAGATATGGACGAAACTGAAGAATATTCAATGGAGCTTGTTAAGAAAATGCAGAAATGCCATTTCTTTGGTATTCCTTATGCCAAAGAATACGGCGGAGCCGGTGCTGATGTACTTACATACACACTTGCTATGGAAGAATTATCAAAGGTTGACGCTTCAACAGGCATTACCCTTTCAGTTCACACTTCCCTTTGCTGCTCATGCATAAACGAATACGGCACAGAGGATCAGAAACAGAAATATCTCAGACCGCTTATCGACGGAAGCAAGATCGGCTGCTTCGCTCTGACAGAGCCTAACGCCGGCACAGATGCTTCGGGAGTTCAAAAGCAGGCTGTTAAAGACGGAGACCATTATATACTTAACGGTACTTCTATATTTACAACAAACTCAGGTTTTGCTGACACATTTATCGTTTTCGCACTTACGGACAAGTCTTTGGGACCTAAGGGAATGTCTGCTTTTGTTGTTGACAGAACAATGCCTGGAGTAAGCGTTGGAGCAAACATTCACCGTATGGGAATCAGAGCCGCTTCAAACTGCGAGGTTGCTTACGAGGACGTTATAGTTCCTGCTGACAGACTTCTTGGAAAAGAAGGCCAGGGCTACAAGATCGCTATGGGCGCTCTTGCCGGCGGACGTATCGGAATTGGCGCTCAGAGCGTTGGTATAGCTCAGGGTGCTCTTAACGAAACTATCAAGTACGTTAAGGAAAGAAAACAGTTTGGAAAGACAATAAGCAAATTCCAGAACACACAGTTTAAGATTGCCGAAATGCAGACAAAGATCGACGCTGCAAGACTTATGGTTTGGAGAGCGGCTGATGCCAAAGACAACCATGAAAATTTCGCTCCTTTAGCTGCTATGTGTAAATTATTCGCTTCAGATGTTGCCAATGAGGTTACAAGAGGCTGCGTTCAGTTATTCGGCGGCTACGGATATTCAAGAGAGTATCCTGTAGAAAGAATGATGAGAGACGCTAAGATCACAGAGATCTACGAAGGCACATCAGAGGCTATGAAGATGGTCATCGGCGGCTCAATGAGACTTTAATTTGGCTGCTATTACTAACATATTCGGAAGGAGATCAAAAGATGAAAATCGTTGTATGCATTAAACAGGTTCCAGATACAGTTGATGTTAAAATAGATCCTAAGACAGGTAACCTTATAAGAGAAGGTCTTCCTGTTATCATAAACCCTGACGACAAGGTCGGCATAGAGGCTGCTTTACAGATTAAAGAGCAGATGGGCGGAACAGTTACAGTTATTTCTATGGGACCTCCGCAGGCTGACGTTGCTTTAAGAGAAACTCTTGCTATGGGCTGCGACGAGGCTATACTTGTTTCCGGCAGAGAGTTCGGAGGCTCCGATACTTATGCTACATCAGCTATTCTTGCCGCTGCTATAAGAAAATTCGGAAGCTACGACCTTATTATAACGGGACGTCAGGCTATCGACGGAGATACGGCTCAGGTTGGACCTCAGCTTGGTGAGAAGCTCCACATTCCGCAGGTTTCTTATGTTGAGGAGATCAAAGAGGTTGCTGAGGATCATCTTATTGTAAGAAGACAGTTTGAAGACGGCTACCACATTGTAAAAATTAAAACACCTTGCCTTCTTACAGCTATAGGCGAGCTTGCTAAGCCAAGATATATGACAGTTGACGGCGTTGTTGACGCGTATGACAAGGAAGTTAAGATATATGGCTTTGACGATCTGAAGGACGATCTTGAGCTTGATATGATCGGAACAAAGGGTTCACCTACAAACGTTTACCAGTCATTCCCTAAGCAGCTTAAGGCTCCTGGAAAGGTGCTCAAGAACATGTCAGACGACGAGTATGTTGCTGCTATTATGGCTAAGCTTGAAGAAAAACACATAATCTGATAAATACGTTTGAGTTAGTATATTTTTAAGGAGGAGAACCCGACAATGAGTAACGGAATTTTTATAGTTGTTGAACAGAGAAACGGTAAGGTTCAAAACGTTGGTCTTGAACTTATCGGTGAGGCTACAAGATTAAAAGCAGACTTAGGCGACGATGTATATGCAGTATTATTAGGATACAACATGGCCGGCGAAGTTGAAAAATTATATCACTACGGCGCTGACAAGGTAGTACTTGTTGACAGCGAATATCTTAAGAACTATGCTACAGAGCCATACACAAAGGCTGTTACGGAAGTAGTTAAAAAGTTTGATCCTGAAATAATGCTTTTCGGAGCATCTTCAATAGGCCGTGACCTTGCACCGCGTGTTGCAAGCCGTGTTAAGACAGGTCTTGTTGCAGATACAACAGGTTTAAGAATGGCGAAAACAGAAGAAGAATTTACTCAGGAAGCTAATCATGGCTGTACTACGCCACAGAGAGCTCTTCTTATGACTCGTCCTGCTTTCGGCGGCAACCTTCTTGCCACTCTTATGTGCCCGAGAACAAAACCTCAGATGGCTACAGTTCGTCCGGGCGTTATGAAAAAGCTTGACAAGGACAACTCAAGAACAGGCGAGCTTATCAAGCTTGATGTTGAGTTTGCACCTGAGGACATGAACATAGAAATTCTTGAAGCTGTTAAGGCTGAAAAGAAGATGGTTGATATTACCGAAGCAAAGATTCTTGTTTCCGGCGGTCGTGGAGTTGGAAAAGACGGATATCCTATGCTTAAGGCTTGCGCCGACGAGCTTGGCGGAGAAGTTTCTTCATCAAGAGCTAACGTTGACGATCCTGCATGTGAATGGGCTAAGCCTGAAATGCAGGTTGGACAGACAGGAAAGACAGTAAGACCTGACCTCTACCTTGCATGTGGTATTTCAGGAGCTATCCAGCACGTTGCAGGTATGGAAAACTCAGACCTCGTTATTTCTATAAACAAGAACGATACAGCTGCTATTTTCAGCGTATCAGACCTTGGCGTAGTTGGCGATGTAAAGAAGATCCTTCCAAAGCTTACTGCTGCTCTTAAGAAATACAATGATGCTAAGGCTAACGCTTAAGATTTACATTTAAATTAATTAAAATTGACGGCAGACTTAATTGTCTGCCGTTTTTTTATTGCAAGAAAATCAAGCAGGAAATTTTGTAAAACCGAAAAAGGTACTGTAGGATTTTAAAAGCAAATGAAAATTTAATGCGAAAAGCAGCGCGAAAGACAAAAAATATTATCTTATATCAATACCCTTATCCGAAGAAGGGGACAGCTTTTTATAAACAGATAAAAGCATTGTTACAAAACAGGCTGTACCGCCGATGAAATTCGATATTGGTTCTGACATAAAAATTCCATTTACGCCAAGGCCGAGTTTAGGAAGAACATAAATAAGAGGAACGACAATTATTACTTTTCTCAATATTGAAAAGAATATGGCTTTTTTGGCAAAGCCCAAAGCGGTAAACACAGCCTGACCGCAAAATTGAAGAGCCATCATGAAAAAACCGAAAAAGTATATATGAAGGCATTTTACGCCTACGGAAAGAATACTTTTATCACTGCTGAAAATTCCAATATAAAACCTTGGGAAAATAAAGATGGTAAGCCACATGAAAAGTGTATACAAAATCAGCACTACAGAAGTGAAATGGATTGCTTCTTTAACACGGGCATACTGCTTTGCACCGTAATTGAAGCCCATTACAGGCTGGGCGGAATTGGATATACCGAAAACCGGCATCTGGACGACTTCACGGATAGAATTGATTATAGTCATAACACCGACATACACATCGCCACCGTAAAGCTGAAGATTTGAATTATACATTATCTGAACGATACTGTTTGTTATGGACATGGTAAAGCCCGCTGTGCCGAGAAGAAGTATTTTTTTGACACGTTTAGCGTCCAAAGCCATGCTTTTTTTGGTTATGCGGATAATGGCGGCTTTACCCGAAAGAAAACGGATAGTCCACACTGCCGATATATATTCGGAAATTACGGTTGCTATGGCGGCTCCTACAACACCCATATTAAGCACAAATATAAATACAGGATCAAGCACAATGTTTACAACAGCACCTATGATTACGGTAAGCATACCGGTTTTTCCAAAGCCCTGAGCGTTTATGAATGGATTTAAGCCAAGGGAAATCATCTGTGCAACAGTACCGCAAAGATAGACGGTTATATACTGCTGGGCAAAAGGATACGTTATATCGCTTGCACCGAACATATACACAAGAGGTTTGCTGAAAACAAAACCGACAAGCATAAGAAAAACGCTTAAGATTATAAGAAGAACAAAGCTGTTCGACTGTATTTTTTCCGCTTCATCAATATCGCCGCTTCCGCGGATAATTGAAAATAACGAGGCTCCGCCCATGCCGACAAGATTTGAAAACGCAACTATTACTGATATGAAAGGCAGACATACGCCAAGACCGGTAAGCGCTTCGGCTGACTGGAAACCAATATGGCCGATATAAATTCTGTCGACTATATTATAAAGCACGTTTACAAGCTGTGCCAACGTCATTGGTACGGCAAGGCGGACTATATTTGAAATTACAGAACCTTTTGAAAAATCATTTTTCTGCATTATCTGGCCTTCTTTTGCCTTATATATTAATCTGATTTATTTAATTATAACTCTTATACCGAATTTTTCACAGAAAATTTTAATTGAAAATATAATGCAATTTTTTGCTTTAAATATTACAAAATTTCATTACTAAACTAAATAACGTTATGTGTAGTTTTTGACGAAATATCACGTATTATAGTATATTTTATTGACACCCTCTTTTGTGTATGATAATTTAATTCTAACGCAAAAGGGAGGCGGTTACATGAAAATACGGAGATACAGTGAGTTCAGTGATTTAAAGGTGCTTATAAAACGAAGAAAATATTCATACAAAAAACTATCGGATGAAATTGGACTAAGCATTGATGCGATAAACAACAAACTGAACGGATATACAGCGCTTAACATTGATGAAGCAAAACGTATAAGCTGTATTCTTAAAATTCATCCATCGGATTTTAACAGATATTTTATGGGGCAATAAAAATGGGAAAATTTCTGGGGGATATTGACGATCCGATAATTAAAAAAATGGAAAAATACGGAGAGGTACAAAATGGTACAAGGGGTGAAAAACCGGAAGACATGGAAGGAATCAGAAAACGTGACATCAAACTTTCAAAATATAACATTTCACTTTATGCCTACAGGGAACTGGAATACTTTTGTCTGCAATACGGGGAGAAAAAAAGAAGCATCGACAAAATGTATTGTTTGAAAAAACACGACGAAAATCTGAAAGGTTTCAAAAACGAGGGAAAAATACGACTATACGAAAGCGACATCAATCTTATAGAAAATGCGGCAAAATATACAGACGGTCAGCTTTACTCATACATACTGAAAAACGTGACAGACGGGATACCGTATGAATCAATGGACGTGCCATGCGGAAGGCGGATGTTTTACGAGCTAAGACGGATGTTCTATTTAAACTTGTATTATATGAAATACAAAATGGGTAACTGAATACAGGTAAAAGATATTTAATATATAGCCATAGTTCAAAAACAGCAGCTCTGTTTTTGAAGATGGAGGTGATAAAAGTAAGTACAAAAAAAATAAATTCAAAACAGAAAAAAGCAGCCGAAATACTTGTGGGAAACAGCTTTGACGGAGATTTGGAAACCGTTTGCCAAAAAGCCGGAATAAGCACAAATTTGTTTTACCAATGGCTGGAAAACGAAGAATTTCGCAGATATATCGAAGCGCTTACAGGAAAGGCCGCGGCGGGGAAAATACCGGAGGTATGGAAAAGTCTTTTAGAGCAGTGTGTAAAAGGAAACGTTCAGGCGATAAAACTGTATTTTGACTTAAAGGAAAAATACGGCGACGACACAAAAGCCGAAGCAGAGGAGCTTATAAGAATACTGGACGACATACCTAAGGAGAAAAAGAATGGTACGGCTAAGTGAACTGATAGCGCCGGCATTTTTTCAGGCTCACAGCGACATCTGTCAAAACAGATACACTCATCTGTGGTTTAAAGGCGGCAGAGGAAGCGGAAAATCGTCTTTCATTTCACTTGAAATAATTTTGGGTATAATGACAGACGAAAACGCCAACGCTGTGGCTTTAAGGAAAATAGGAAACAATCTGAAAGACAGCGTTTTTGAACAGTTGCTTTGGGCAATAGAGGCTCTCGGCGTTTCACAATGCTGGGAGGAAAGACAGACTCCGCCGAAGCTTACATATAAAAAAACCGGACAAAAAATCCTTTTCAGAGGGGCTGACAATCCGAGCAAGATAAAATCTACAAAGTTTAAAAAAGGATATGCAAAATTTATATGGTTTGAAGAAGCCGACGAATTTAACGGCATGGAAGAAATACGAAACATAAACCAATCTCTTATGAGAGGCGGAAGCGGCTTTATGGTTATGTATTCGTACAATCCGCCAAAGAGCATTTCAAACTGGGTAAACACAGAATCAGCACTGAAAAGGGACGACAAAAAGGTTTATAAAAGCACATATCTTGACATGCCGCGGCAATGGCTTGGTGAACAGTTTTTCAGGGAAGCGGAATATCTGAAAAAAATAAGCCCGCAAAGCTATGAACATGAATATTTGGGGCAAGCCACAGGAAACGGCGGGGAGGTTTTTAAAAACGTAAGAGTAAGGGACATAAGCGAAGAAGAAATCAAAAGCTTTGAGCATCTTTCAAGAGGGCTTGACTGGGGATATGCAAATGATCCTCTGCACTATACGGTCAACAGTTTTGACAGAAAAAAAAGGAGGCTTTTTATTTTTTACGAAATTCACGCGGCCGGACTTTCAAACAGGCGTGCGGCGGAACTTATAAAGGCCGAAAACATTGAAAACGGGACTATTATATGCGACAGTGCCGAACCTAAAAGCATTGCGGAGCTTAACTACGAAGGACTTAACGCCATAGGAGCAAAAAAAGTTAAAGGAAGTATTGACTACGGAATAAAGTGGCTTCAGGACATGGAAGAAATAATAATAGACGGGAAAAGATGCCCGCACACCACAAAGGAATTTTTGGAATATGAGCTTGAAAGCGACGGATTCGGAGGCTACAGAGCGGAATATCCGGATAAAAACAATCATTCGATTGACGCGGTACGGTATTCAAGACAATTTGACATGGATATGGTTAGGGTGAGGTGAGAGAAAAATGTTTCTTTCGGAAACAGACATGATAAACGCCAAGCTTACGGCGGAGAAAAATATTAGCGAAAGCGACATACTGAAATACATAATAAGCGAGGATGAAAACTGCGACAAAAAAAGAAAAATGTCGGAGGGTGAAAGGTACTATGCTTACGACAACGATGTTTACAGGAGGGATTTCAGGCAAAGCAGAATTTCGGAGGGCGAAAGCGAAGATGAAAGCATTACAAGCTTTATTAATCCAAACAGAAGCAACCACCACAACGCAAACGCCTTTCACAGGATACTGGTTGACCAAAAGGTTGGATACATAATAGGCAGGAAACCCGTAATCAAAGTAAACTTCAAAGGCAAAAAGGACGACGAATTTGTTAATGCTGTTGACAGCTTTACAGGAGAAGAATTTAACGAAGTATTACAGGAGCTTTTAACAGGAGCGAGCAACAAGGGTTTTGAGGTTTTGCACATATACTACGACAAAGACGGAAAGCTGAGACTGTGTGTTGTACCGGCACAGGAAATAATACCTATATACGACAGCCAATACGAAACGGAGCTTGAACAGGTTATAAGATACTACGACACGATCGTTATAAGAAACGGGCACAAGTACATAAGAAAACGCGTTGAATGGTGGACAAAAGAGGAAGTTACCTACTTTATGGAAAACGACGACCACAACTTCGTTTACGACGAAAATGTTGACAAAAACCCTTGCCCGCACTGGTGGAACGTAAGTATTGAGGATGGTTTTGAAAAAAAGAGAAGCGAAAACTGCTGGAACAAGGTGCCGTTTATAATACTGAAAAACAACTCAAGAGGCACCACAGATCTGGAAGCGGTAAAAGGACTTATAGATGCCTATGATTTGTTATCAAGCGAAGGCACCAACAATCTGCTGGATTTAGTTGAGCTTTACTGGGTAATACAGGGCTACGGCGGCGAAACGGCAGGCGCTATAGCACGAAAGCTGCAGATAAACAAAGCCGTAAACATTTCAGATTCAAGCGGAAGCGTTGAAGCAAAGCAGATCGACATTTCAATGGACGGAAGGCTCAGCTATATGAAAATGCTGAGAAAGGATATATTTCAATTCGGACAGGGCGTTGACACAGACGTGGACAGGCTTGGAAGCTCAACAAGCGGAGTTACACTGAAATTTCAATACACTTTGCTTGAGCTTAAAGCAGCCGGAGCAAGCGTTCAGCTTAAAAAATGTATAAATGACATCTTATGGTACATGATCGAGGACTACAACAGAAAGCACAAAACAAGTTACTCAGGCGAAATGATAAATGTATGCTTAAGAAGAAACGCCATTACAAACGACTATGAAACAGTGCAGATGATACAGATGTCGGAAGGACTTTTAAGCAACGAAACTCTTAAAAGTTACCACCCGTTTGTGGAAAACATAAGCAACGAACAATAAATTTTAGGGCGGGCAGAGGCGGGCTGAAAGGAGGACAAGATAAAAATGGAACAGCTTTCGGAAATTTTAAACAGTGATTTGGACAACGAGGAAAAGCTTAAGCGGATTGAAAGCCTTATTGAGCAAAATTATGTGGAAAAAAGCGCAATAGACGAAAAAGAAAGCGTACTTGAGCAAAAATACATGGACGAGATACAAAAGCTTAAGGATGGCTACGAAAACGAGAAAAAACAGGCATTTATCAACAGCGAGATTCAAAAGTGCGGCGGAAAAAACACAAAAGCCATAACAGCGCTTTTAGAGGACAGCGACGTTTACACGGACGAAACAGGTAAGCTTTGTGTGGATCTTTCAAGAATAATGGAAAGCGATCCGTATCTGTTTACGCAAAAAAGCGAAAAGGTTATGGGAACCGGCGCCGCAAAAAGCGGACCAAACAGCAAAAAATCATTTTTAGACTATGCCAGAAAAGGCGCGGGACTTAAATAAAAGGGAGGATACAAAATGGCAAACAGCATCGATTATGCAGCAAAATTTTTACCGGTAGTGGACGAGATATACAAGGCGGAATCTGTGACCGAAAATCTTGACTCAAACTCCATGACGGATTTTACAGGAGCAAACGAAATAAAAATACTGAAAGTGGCTACGACAGGTCTTGGAAACTATTCAAGAACAAACGGATATCCTAAAGGCGACGTGACAGCAACATGGGAAACAATGAAGCTTAGCCAGGAAAGAGGAAAAGAAATTTCAGTAGACCGAATGGACGACGAGGAAACTTTAGGAATGGTATTCGGAAAGGTTACCGGAAACTTTATGCGTGAATGGGTGGTTCCGGAGCTTGACGCCTACAGATTTGCAAAATATGCCTCGGCAACCGGAATCGGAACCGACACAGCAGCTATTACTACAGACAACATACTTGGAAAAATAGACGCAGCTTCCATGCAGATGGACGACGAGGAAGTGCCGCAGGAGGGACGCATACTTTTTATCAACAGCGACCTTAAGCCGGCATTAAACGGAGCTTTATCAAGACAGTGGACAAACGAAAACGAAGCCAATACAATCGTTACAAAGTACAACAACATGTGTGTTTACTATGTACCAAAGACGAGATTTTACACAGGAATAACGCTTAACGACGGTGCTTCAAGCTGGGGCTACGCTAAAGCCGATGCTGCGGCAAGCATCAACTTTATGATGATTTATCCGCAAAGCGTTGTACAGGCGAAGAAATTTGCAATGCCTAAGGTGTTTTCTCCGGACGAAAACCAGAAGCTTGACGCATGGCTTTTCCAGTTCAGGCTTTACCACGACGCATTTGTATACGACAACAGAACAAAAGGAATTTTTATGAGCAAAAGAGATGCCTGAGAGGGTACGGTGATTTAAATTGGATACCATTGAAAAGGCTAAGCTGATATACGGGAAAGAAACCGACAGCGACAAGCTTGCATTTGCCATAAAAAGAGCAACAGACGACATCTGCGGCTACTGCAACATAGAAGTGATAGATGACGACGCCTTGGACGACATATGTGCCGAGCTTGCAGCGGACATATACGAAAGACAGGCCGAAGGCGAAAAGCTTAAAAGCATTACAGAAGGCGATTTAGCGATGACTTTTTCAGACGAAAACGACTATGGCTTTGAAAAGATACGAAGCTACAGACAAAGGCTTGAAAAATTCAGGAGGCTTAAATGGAGCTAAAACGGGCGAAAATGCTTTTTAACGACAAATGCGACATATACGAATGTGTGCAGGAGGTTTCGGGAGCTGTTACGAAAACAGAATACCGGATTAAATATCAATCCGTACCATGCAGGATTAGTTTTATAAAAAGCGGCTCGAACAATGAAAGCGATACCCAAAGTACGCAAAACAGGGGAATAAGGCTTTTTCTTGACAATGAGCCGCACATAAAAAGCGGCGACATAATTACTGTAGTGCACATGGACAGAACGGAAAAGTTCAAAGCGGCTTCGGAGGGAAAACATTATGCCACACACCAGGAAACCGAGCTTGACGTTTTCGAAAATAATCCTTAACGGGGAACGATGAACATGGAAGAAAAAATAAAAACCGCAATAGAAACAGCTTTACATAACTGCTTTGGAGACGAAACAACAATATATGCGCAAAAAAGCACACAGGCAATGAAAAAACCATGCGCGTTTGTTCTGTTCAAAAAGAGCACTATCCAGCCGCTTATTATGGGCAGAGGAATACTTTCAGCGGCATTTGAGATTGAAATGCACAGCAAAAACGGAACAAACGATGAGCTGGCAGAAATGGCGGAAAAAGCAATGAACGCAATAAAAACAGTTGAAAACGAAGGCGAAAAATACTTTGCTTTTTCCGCGGGAATATCGGTTGAAAACGAGAAAGCGTGCATAGAGGCACAATACAGAATATGCGTATATGAGGCCGAAGAAGCTTCAGAGCTTATGGAAAAACTTGAAACAAAAGAAGAATAAAAAAAGAGAGGTGTAGAAAATGGCATTAGGAGGAGGTACATACCTTACTCAAAACAAGGTTCTGCCGGGAACTTACATAAACTTTGTAAGCGCGGCAAACGCAAGTGCGGTTATAAGCGACAGAGGAGTTGCGGCATGTGCGTGCGAAATGAAGTGGGGAAAAGAAAATGAGATATTTGAGGTGACGGCACAGGAATTTTTTGCCGACAGCTTAAGCATTTTCGGATATGCGTATGACGCGGACGAGCTTAAAGGAATAAGAGATTTATTTGCAAATGCGAACAAGGCATATTTTTACAGGCTTAACAGCACCGGAACGAAAGCTGCGTCAACAATAGCAGACGCAAAATACGGCGGGACAAGAGGAAACAACATAAAAATAACCGTAAGCACTGCAAGCGAAGGATTTACGGTAACGACATACTTGGGGACAACAGAAGTCGATTCACAAACAGCTGCATCTGCGGACAAGCTTAACGACAACGATTTTGTTACATTCAAAGACAGCGCGGTACTTGAGGAATCGGCGGGAATAAGCTTAAGCGGCGGCACCGACGTTTCCGCGGCCACGGCAGACCATCAGAAATTTCTCAATCTGCTTGAAAGCTACAGTTTCAACATATTGCTTTGCGTAAGCGACGATGAAACAACAAAAAAGCTTTACGGCGACTACACAAAAACCATGAGAAACGACTACGGCATAAAGTTTCAAACGGTAATACACAGCTACAGCGGAGAAAGCGAAGGCATAATAAACGCCGGAAACGACTGCACCGAAAGCGATAAGTACGGGCTTATATGGTGGATAGGAGGGGCCGAATGTGCCTGCGAGGTAAACGAAAGCCTTACAAACAGGACATACGACGGAGAATACACGCCTGTTGTGGATTTTACGCAAAGCGAGCTTGAAAAAGCCATTGAAGACGGAAAATTTATGCTGCACAGAAACGGTTCTGACATAAAGGTATTGGAGGATATAAACTCATTTACCGGTTTTTCGGACAAAAAAAGCAGCGACTTTGCCGACAACGAGATAATAAGGCTTTTAGATTCAACAGGAAACGACATTGCCGTTATGTTCAACAATTACTATCTTGGGAAAGTACAAAACAACAAGTCCGGAAGAACGGCATTTTGGAACGACATTGTTTCATACAACAGGCAGCTTCAGGACATCGGAGCCATTGAGAATTTTGAAGCGACAGACGTAACGGTTGAAATAGGAAACGACAAAAAAACAGTAGTCGTTAAAAATTCAATAACTCCGGTTTGCGCCATGAGCAAGCTTTACATGACGGTAGTGATAGAGTAAGGGAGGAAAAAGAAAATTGGCACAGATAATGAATGCTAAGGACACTGTGATCGCGTCTATGGCGGAATGCTATGTGACTATTGATAATCACCGGTACAATTTTATGCAGGCCATAAACCTTGAGGCCAAAATGGAAAAAAACAAGATTGAGGTTCCTATACTGGGAAAGACCGGAAAGGGAAACAAAGCTACGGGCTGGAAAGGTACGGGAAAAGCCAAATTCCATTACAACAGCAGTTTATTCAGAGACCTTTTATACAAGTTTAAGGAAAAAGGCGAGGATATGTATTTTGATATACAGGTATCAAACGAAGATCCTACAAGCAGCGTTGGAAGGCAGACAATTATTTTAAAGGACTGCAATTTAAACGGCGGAATACTTGCGAAATTTGACGCAAATGCCGTTTATCTTGAAGAAGAATACGACTTTACATTTGAGGACTGGGAAATGCCTGAAAAGTTTACACAGCTTGCGTAAAAGAATATTTAATATTTGCCGCGGCGGAAAACAAAGCCGCCGCGGACATTTTTGAATACCGGAGGTAAAAATGGAACTGGATATATTTCTTAACCAAAACAGGTTAAAAAGGGAAAATGTGAAATTTGAGGCAAGCAAAAGCTTTACAGATAACGGCAAACCTGTATTATGGGAAATACGCGCCTTAAGCGGAAGCGAAGAAGAAAAAATAAGAGCGCTGTGTATAGGGGAACAAAACGGGAAAAAATATTTTGACAATATTAGATTTTTAGGCAAGCTTGCGGCAGCCGCAACGGTATATCCCGATCTTTTTGACGAAAGGCTGCAAAACAGCTACGGCGTATGGGGAGAGGACGAGCTGCTTAAGGCAATGCTTACCGCAGGAGAATACATCGAATACATAAAAAAGGTTGAAGAAGCAAACGGTTTTACAAAAACAAAAAACAACCTGAAGGATGAAGCAAAAAAATGATAAAGGAAGGCCTTTTTGATTCGGCCGTCGCCTGCAGAGCCTTCCTTAAAACAGGGCTGCTTCCTTCTGAATTCACTCGTCTTTCAAGAGAAGAAAAAGCTTTTATAGCCGCCTGCATTGAGCTTGAGGACGAAAAAAAACGGAGGTGAAAACATGTACTCAGTTTATATTGGCGATATTCTTTTACCGGTTGCGCCGGAAAAAATAAGCATAAGATACAAAGGACAAAATGAAACGGCAAGGCTTATAAACATGGAGGAAATAAGCTTCATCAAGGCTCCGGGACTTGTGGAATACGAGTTTGAAGCAATTCTTCCCGGAGGACGGGTGCCTTATGCACAATACATTACAACGTTTAAAGAGCCGTATGTATATGTTGACGAGCTTAAAGGGATTTTTTACGGACAAAAAACCGTTTCATTTAAAATAATACGAAAAGATCTGCCATACAAAAGAGCGGCGTTTACTACAAAGGACACTGTAACAATAGAGAGTATCGATTTTACCGAAGCGGCAAAAGACGGACTTGATGTGAGAATTGCCCTTAAGCTTAAGCAGTACAAGACGGCGCAAAGCACAAAAACCGGAAGCATTTACCTACAAAGTGCTTATGTGCGCGAGCAGAACAAGAGCGTTTCAAAAACGTACACGGTAAAAACCGGCGACAATCTTTGGAGCATTTGTAAAAAAGAGCTTAACGACGCGGGGAAATATGCCGAGATAGCAAAGCTTAACAAAATTGCTGACCCGAACAGGATATACGTTGGGCAGGTGATAAGGTTTGAATAGTGCAAAAATTGAAATAGATCACAACGGAAGCACTTATACGGTTGTTGCGGCTGAAAGCTTTAAAATTAGCCAAAGCCGAAGCCTTATGCCGGCAAAAGCGACTTTTGAGGTTGTAAGGGACGAAAACACAGATTTTACCGAAGGCGACACGGTTAGGATATACATAAACGACAAAGGAATGTTTTGGGGAAGAGTATTTACAAAAAACCGTGACAAAAAAGAAATCATAACAGTTACGGCGTACGACCAGACAAGATATCTTAAAAATAAAGGCATATATTCATTTTCCGGGAAAAACATTTCAGAAATAGTAAAAACGATTTCCGGAGACTGGGCCCTTACTACAGGAGAAATTGAAAACTCGCCATACATTGTATCGGATATGCTGGCGGATGAAAAAACATTATTCGACATAATAGGGACAGGAATTGACGAAACATACGAGAACACAGGCGAGCTGTTTATTCTTTATGACGATTTCGGAAAGCTTGCGCTTAAAAACGGAAAAAACATGGAAGCTGATTACCTGCTTTGTAATGCGTCGGCCGAAAATTTCAGCTACAGCACATCAATAGACAAGGACGTATACAACAGTGTGGAACTTACCAAAAAGGATAAGAAAAACGGCGACAAGCAATATTTTAAAAAGGACGACGGGCTGATTTCTCTTTGGGGAAACCTGAGATTTTCCTCAAACATTACCGACGATGAGGACGGAAATCTGAAGGCGGAAAAGCTTTTAAGCCTTTACGGACAAAAGAAACGAAACTTGTCGATAAGCGGAGCGTTTGGAGATACAAGCGTCAGAGCCGGAAGTACAATTTATGTGAACCTCGGCAGTTTGGCAGATATAACGATAGACGAAAAAATGCTTGTGGAAGAAGCCGAGCATGTATTTTCAAAGGGAACGTACAAAATAAATCTGACGCTGAGAGGAGGCATTATAAATGCCTGATTTTACAGAAATCTTAATGCTTGAAGAACTTTTAAACGTTGGAGCTCTTTCGGAAATATTTGAGTATCAAAACGAAGAAGAAAATACAGAAGCTTTTGAAAAACAGGAGCATCCGGCAGCTGCAGCCGAAGGGTATGCCGGATTGGAAAAAACACCGGTTTCAAAATACTACGGGGAATACAAAAACGCCGGGTACACATTAAATATGTTTTCAGACAATGCGGAAAATATTCTAAACGGGATATACAACGCCTACGAGGAAAGAAATGTTTCGGATATTAACATTGACGTTGCGCAATACATGGAAAAAGCCGGACAGGAGCTTTCAAAAGAAAAAAACAACGAAAGCGAGAACTTATTTGAAAGCCTAAATCTTGACGGCACATGGAATATTTTAAGCAAAAACGAAAACGAAGAAGAAAAACTGACACAAAATTATGAAAACAGTGCTGTCGAAAACGAAAACATCAGCAATGTCTACAGCCAAAGCCGATACGGAGGAAATTCAAAAAGCGTTAACGACACAAATAACTACAGCACGCAAAACAGTGATTTTTCAAGCAAAAACAAAAATATAAGTATTGTATTAAACAACTACTCAAATATCTACAGCCAGACAGACGAAGAAAAACTTATAAATTCACTTGCCGCAAGAATTACCGAATATGTTGCATACGGCGGCGAAGGCGCTCACATTTAAAAGGGAGAGATGAAAAACGGACAATTTGATAAATGCTTTAAAACAGCTTTCTCTGAGCGCTAACGAGGCTTCAGACCCCGTAAAAGTAATATTCGGTACAGTTGAAAGCGAAAATCCGCTTATAATACGTACCCAGCAGAGGATGAGTCTTAACCAAAAGCATCTTTGTCTTACAAGCGCGGTTTATGACACCGAAAAAGAAATGAAATTTGATATTTACACCGAAAACACCGACTCGGGAACAAGCCACAATCACAGGATACTCGGAACAAAAAAAATTACTGTGTGCAACCGTCTTAAGGCGGGAGAAAAAGTTATTATGCTGCGTGTTCAGGGCGGACAAAGGTACATAGTTATCGACAGGGTGGTGGAAAACTGATGAGCGAACCTACGACGAAAACGTATTATCTTGACGAAAAAACAAAAACCATACACGGATATGTTTACGGCAGCGAGGCAATGAAACAGGGAATTAAAAACATACTGCTGACGCAAAGATATGCCTTTGAGATATACAGCCAAAGCTATGGATGCGAAATTCAGAAAGCCATAGGAAAAAACCTGACTGAAACAAAAACAGATACGGAACTGTTTATTGAGGATGCACTGCTTGCGGATGACAGGATTAAAAGTGTGGACGGCTTTGAGATGGAAAAAAACGGCGGAAGATACAAGCTTAAGTTTAATGCGGTTACAGCAGACGGGCTTATTCATACGGAGGAGGTGATATGAAGTGTTTGAAAACATGACTTATGAAGAACTTATGAAAAGCAAACTTGCGGCGGTAGACGACAGCTTTGACAAAAGAGAAGGAAGCATTATTTATGATACCCTTGCGCCAAATGCGGCTGAAAGTGCAAAGCTTTATGCAGACATGGATATTTTTACAGACAGAATGTTTGCCGACACGGCTACAGGCGATGATCTTGAAAGACGCAGCGCCGAACGAAACATAACAAGAAAAGCGGCTGTAAATGCCGTATTTAAAGGATATTTTTATGATTCAAGCGGAAAGGCATTTGACATAACTATCGGCGACAGATTTCAGGGCGGAACGATGAATTACTATGCATATGAAAAGCTTGACACAGGAATTTTCAGCATGAAATGCGAAACATCCGGAAGCGGTTCAAACAGCTACAGCGGGAAAATAATACCGGTGGAGTACATAGACGGGCTTGCAAAAGCTGAAATATCGGAAATAGTGGTCTACGGTGAGGATGCCGAAAGCGACGACAGTTTAAGAAAAAGATATTTTGAAAGCTTCAGCACAAATGCTTTCGGAGGAAACATAAGCGACTATAAAAACATCGTTTCACAAATGGAAAGCATTGGCGGCTGCAAGGTATATCCTGTATACTATGGCCCCGGAACGGTAAGAATTGTGCTGCTAAATAACGGTTATTCAATACCTGACACCAGCATAATTGCTGACGCACAGGCACTTATTGACCCGCAGCCTAAAGGAAGCGGCTATGGAAAAGCACCTATAGGACACAACGTTTATGTTGAAGCGGCAAAACAGACAGTCATAAACATTGGCGCGACGATTACGCTAAGCACCGGCTGCGACAAAAGCACAGTTGAAGCAAAAGCCAAAGCGGCTATAGAAGATTATTTTCTGGAGCTTGCAAAACTTTGGAGCACAAGCGAAGGGCTTACAGTAAGGCTAAGCAGGATAGAAATGAGAATGCTTGACACAGACGGTGTGATTGACGTTGAAAATGTGACTGTCAACAGCGCCAAAGAAAACCTGCCGCTTGACAGTGACTGCATACCGATACTTGGAACGGCGGTGTTTGAATGAAAAAATATCTTGAATATTTGCCGGAATTTTTAAGAGAATACAGGGAAATAGGAACAATTGCCAAAGAAGAAAACATGATAATTGCCGACGAAGAAGAAAATTTGAGCAACTGTATGTCAAGGCCGTGGGTTGCAAGCTGTGACGAAACCGGAATAAAACGATATGAGAACATGTTTGGAATAAGCGCGAATACTTCGGATTCCCTTGAAACACGAAAAAATGCGATAAAAATACAGCTGAACAGAACATTTGTGTATACATACAAAAATTTTGCCGAATATCTTGACACAATATGCGGAAAAGACGGTTACAGTCTGGATGTACAAAACGCAAGCTACACAGTAAATATTAAGCTTGCGCTTAAAGAAGCTACGCTTTATGAGCTTGTTTCAAAAAACGCAAGGGAAATAGTGCCGGCAAACCTTGTGCTGAACGTACAGATAATGTATAACACATATTTAATCGCTTCGGTATATCTCCACAACAATCTTGCGGCATATACTTACAAAAATATAAGAGAAAAAGAAATAACCTCCTGAAATTCAGGGGGTTATTTTATGTGCGCAACACGATTCGAACGCGCGGCCTTCTGATCCGTAGTCAGACGCTCTATCCAGCTGAGCTATGCGCACAAAACTCAAAGCATTATTAATTATAAAAGCCGACGGCATATTTGTCAAGTGAAAAAGGAAAGGTTAATTAAAAAAAGATTTTCAGGCTTTGCAATTGCGCGGCATAATACTATAATAAAAGAAAAGCACAATTTAAAATTACACATGCGGAAAAACATCAAATTTAAACCTGGCCAAAAAAAGGAGGCTCTTTAAATGAACAAACAAAATACGCCTACACCTCACATCAGCGCCGAAAAAGGAGATATAGCCGAAAGAATACTGCTGCCGGGAGATCCACTGAGAGCAAAGTTTATTGCTGAAAACTATTTTGAGGATGTAAAACAGTTCAATTCCACAAGAAACATGCTTGGCTACACCGGAGTATACAAAGGCGAGAAAATTTCGGCAATGGGAACCGGAATGGGCTGCCCGTCAATAGGGATATATTCCTATGAATTGATAAATTTTTACGGATGCAAAACCCTTTTACGTGTGGGAACGGCTGGAGCTATGAATGAAAACGTAAATGTGCGTGACATAGTAATTGCAATGGGAGCGTGCACAACATCGAATTATATTCGCCTTTTAGGCCTTCCGGGCGACTACAGCCCATTAGCAAGCTGGAAGCTTTTGAAAAAAGCGGCGCAGGCGGCAGAAAAGGCCGAAGCAAGGTATCATATAGGAAATGTTTTGAGCTCGGACATGTTTTATACGCCTAAAATTGTTCAAAACGGTGTTTCATGGAACGACATGGGTGTACTGGCAGTAGAAATGGAAACGGCGGCTCTGTATGCAAATGCTGCTTTAGGAAAAGCTGAGGCGCTTAGCATTTTTACTGTTTCGGATTCGTTAGTAACAGGAGAGGCCACAAGCGCACAGGAAAGGGAAACTTCATTTACAAAAATGATAGAGATCGCACTTGAAACTATTTGACAAAGGACAAAAACAGACATTCAAACGGATGTCTGTTTTTTTATGCGATAAATAAAAAAATGAACCCATATGGGCCATGTGCGTGCGGAAAAAAACAAATATACTTAAAACATGAAAAACAAATTTAAACTAAAGAATGTCAAATCAACAAAAAGGAGGACGGATAACAATGAAAAGGACAATTCCTGTAATAGCTATACTTGCTTTATCGCTGTGTCTTTCGGCGTGCGGTGGGAAAACTCCAAGCGCAGCTTCATCAGCAGCTCCATCAGCAGTAAAATCAGCAGCGGTTTCTGCTCAAAAAACAGCTAAAACAGCCGACGGCACAGAAATGACAACGGAATTTTGGACACTTAATTACTCAAAGGACTGGACATTCGACAAGGATAATGATCTGAGTTCTTCAGAAGGAAGCTATGCAAGCGCAACTCTTAAAATAGAGGAAAACGGCGAACAAAAAGAGGCAGTAACGATTTCAGCAAATGTTGCCGATACAAATGACTACAGAAAAGAAATCAAAAACGCCGGGATTGACGCTTACGAACTGATTGAGAAGAAAAGCGTAAAAACAACACAGTTAGGCGGAATAGACTGTGTTGAGGGCAACAGAAGCGGCGATGTTTATTATTCGGGACGTGACGAAAAGGCTGGCGTAACCGTTAATGTGGAAATAGCCGGTGAAGCCGACGACAAGCGTGTAACGGAGCTTTTGAGCACACTTAAGTTTACGCTTAAAGATAAAGGAAACACAGATCCGCCGTGGCCTTGGAACGGAACAGCTTTTTCGACAGATGCAAAGCACAGTCAGATGTCGGGAGAATATACTGTTTCAGCTGACTGGCTTAAATTTAGCGATCCTGTAATAACTGACGATATATTCAGCGGAAGAATTGCCGCATACGGCAACACCGTGTACGTGCTTTTAGACGGAAAGCTTAAGGAATACTCGCGTGAAGCAGATGGAATAAAATTTGTTAAGGATCTTCCTGTAAATGATGACAATTACAAGTATATGAGTATTGACGAAAACGGCGTGCTGTATCTTTCGGGTTTCATGACTGACCTTATTTCCATAAAGGACGGGCAGAAGGCACTTTCGTTAAGCGGCACAAGCTATGTGACAATGGATTCGTCGGGAACATGGGGAATATCATGGTTTCCGGGAAGCGCTCCAAAACGTATAACGATTTCAAACAATACATTGCAGATGACTGACTGGAATATTGCGGAAACGACACTTATTTCAAGCGTTTCAATAAGCAAAAACCATATATTTGTGGCAGGCTCGGGAGCCGACAAGCAGCATTATGTATTTGTATATGACTTAAACGGAAGCTTACAGATGACTTTAGGCGGAAAAGAAATTGGCCAGGCTGACGCTCTCGGTTCGGTAACAAGTGTAATCGAAACGGCAAACGGTTTTATGGCTTTTGACGGAAACATGCGTACGGTAGTTCTTTGGAAAGCTGACGGAACGGTTATAGGTGCCATTAAGGCGGAAGAACTTTTTGGAACGAACTATCCGTGGATGAGCGACGCATTGCTTTTGCCTGACGGAAACATACTTTCCTGCATGTGCCAGGAAAGGGACGACGAATCGGCAGATGAACTGCTTATTTACAGTTTAAGCGGTTTCTGATAAACACTTCAGGTAATCCCCTTTGCCATAAGGCGGTTATATACGGATATATTTCTGTATACACCTGCCAAGGCATTGTTTTCAGGTACCCATAACCTGAAAACAAAAAAAGGCCGGAGATTTTCTCCGGCAGGGCTGTCAGAATTTTTTGACAGCCCTTATTTTATGCAGTTTTAGTTTATGATGATATCGGAAAGTGTCTTCTTAAGAAGCATTGGATTTACCGGTTTTGTAATATGACCGTTCATTCCGGCTTTTTTGCTTTTTTCAACCGCCTCGGCAAAAGCATCGGCTGTCATTGCCAGAATAGGTATTGTTTTGGCATCGCCACGGGAAAGAGAACGTATTTTTGCCGCAGCTTCATAACCGTTCATAACAGGCATCTGAATATCCATAAGAATTACCGAATATTCGTTTTGAGCCGAACTTTCAAAAAGCTCTACGGCTTTTGCGCCATTTTCGGCTCTGTTTACGTCAAGTCCAAAGCTTTTAAGTATGCGCACTGCTATTTCTGCGTTTACGTCGTTATCTTCGGCCAAGAGCACATTGCCATGCAAAACAGCGGGTACGCTTTTAATGATTTCTGCTTTGGCTGCCATATTATACCGCGGGTCTTTTGTGGCGTCTGGGAAAATAGTTTCGCAGCGGATTACAGTGCCTTTTCCAAGCTCACTTTTTACACTAAGCACTCCGCCCATAAGATCAACGTCACGTTTAACTATGGAAAGGCCAAGACCTGTGCCGCTTTCTGTTTTGGGCCGCAGAGGATTGCTGTATTCCTGCGAAAAAGGCTCAAACATTTTCTTTTGGAACTCTGCGCTCATTCCTATTCCTGTATCGTGTATCTCAAAGCCGTGGCGTATTTTTCCGTCGGGAAGGTCAATACTGTCGGATATGTATGTAACTGTTCCTCCGGCAGGCGTGTATTTTACGGCATTTGAAAGCAGATTAAGCGTTATCTGGTTTAGACGTATCTTATCGGCAACGATAACGCCTGTTTTGTGTCTGCGTTCAATGACAAAGTTAAGCCCTTTTTTCTGGCAAAGCGGCTCAAGAACGTTTTTAATGTTTTCAATATATTCGTCATAAGGATACGGCTCAGGATTAAGGGTGATTTTGCCGCTGTCTATTTTTGAAATGTCAAGTATGTCGTTTATAAGGCTCAAAAGAAATGTATCGGCAGACTTTATTTTTGCAAGATCGTTCTCAAGCTTTTCATTGTCAGACATATCCTGAAAGGCAAAGTCGGTCATATTGCTTATTATGCTTATCGGTGTACGTATATCATGGCTTATGCGCGATACAAACTCGGTTTTGGCTCTGTTTGCCTGTTCGGCAGCTGAAAGAGCTTCCTTCATGCGAAAAAGCTGTTTCTGGCTTTCAAAGTGCTGTTTTGTGATGTCTGATTTGCAAAAGAAAATATTTTTTTTGTCTTCATCGAGATAACAGTATTGCAAAAGCTTGCGTTCCAGTTTCCCGCTTGGCGCCAGGCGGTCGTAAGAATATGAGTAGCTGCTGCTTTTTTCAAGCTCCGAAAGAATTTTTTCAACGCAGACATTTCTTATTGTGTCTTCTCTTTGGTCTTCAGCCACACATTTAAGTATCCTTGCCTTAACGCTTTTATCATAATTGCAGCCTGCGTCATCACTGTCCTTTTCCTGTGGCTTTGCAGAACCGTAATAAGAAAATTTTTGGCTTGCAGGGTCTATTATGCCTATATAATCATAGCCAAGGTCGGTCATCCTCTCAAGCACAAGCTTTTCAAGGTGTTCTGATGTGACATCGAAGGTATAGATAAAGCATTCTATATTGCCGCTGTCGGGAGATTCATATGTTCTTACAAATGTCTTTGACCAAGTGGAGGTATTGTTTTCTTTTTCGATTTTATATTCATGGTAAAAGCTTGTTTTGCCGTCGTTAAAACGTGATATGAGATTTTGACGGTTAAAGATATCGGAAATTTCCAGGCGGTCTTTTTCGAGGGACGGAACCTTTATGAAGTCTTCATAGGCGGTATCATACTCGCAATGAGGGTTTACATTAAACGAAACGTACGGCTTTTTGATATATGTGATGACCTGATTGCGCGTCAGATTATAATGTCCCTTTGCCATAAGATTTTCAGAGGATTCATTGTTAAAGTATAGCTGTTCACGAAGATAACTGTCATTTGCGGCAAGCTGCTTTGTGATGTTTTGTGATGTTCCGTGAGCTTTGACGGGATTTCCGTTTTCATCAAAAACAGTTATGTAAGTGAGTTTTAATGTCATGCCGCTGATATTTTTCGAGGGAGCAAAGCTTATTATACAGCTGTCTTCCGGTTTGCCGCTGTCTATGTTTTTGTAAAAAGCTAAAAGCTTTTCCATGCTTTCAGCATCAAGAAAACTTGCAAGTGACTGCGGAACATTTTCAACTATATGAGGAATATTAAATTCAGCACTTTTGCGTTTTGTGTAATTGTTGTCCATGAGGGTAACAGTACGTTTTTTTATATCATACTCATACACAAATAATCCGGCGGCTTCCATGGAAGATTCGTATATTCGTCTTGTATTTCTCTCGTTTGCCTCAATGCTTTTTTCAACGGTAATATCAAAAAGGCATATGAAAGCAAGTGTTTTTTCATTGTTTTCTATACTCTTTGCCTCTATTGCGTACCATTGGTAACTGCCGCTGTTTTCACGGTCAAAACGAAAAGTGCATTTAACATATTCATTCGGGTTTTCAAGCTTCGCAAGTTCTTTTTCAAGCACAATGCGATCGTCTTTGTGTACACAATCAAATGGAATGACATTGGTTGTGGAAGTTTCATCAGATTCAAGCCCCATAAGGGCTTTAAACTTGTTGTTTAAAGCAACAGCTGACACCGTTTTGTTTTTTACTGTACATACGCCAATTCCGGCGGGAGTGTTGTTTATAATAAGCTCGAGGCTTTTTTTGTCTATTTCAAGGCTTTCCTGATGCTTTTTTTGTTCGGTAATATCAAAGGCGTATACTGCCGCGGCGTTTCTGCCAAACCAGCCAAATCTGTGGCATTCGATGCTGAGCCATTTGTCTATGTGTTCAATGTAAATCTCGTTTTGTGAGTATGATGTTTCTTTCATATTTTCTATTGAGCACCACGGACACGGCTTTGACAGGCCGTTTATGTAACTGTAGCAGGCTTGTCCGCAGTAATTTCCGTGACCCCATATTTTAAGAGCAGGCTCATTTGCATACAAAAGCTCATGCGTGTTTACATCAATAGCATATACAATAGCGGAAACATGGTCAAGAAGAAACGTATGCTCCTCAGTTTCGTAGGAATTGTCAGAATAGAGCACCAAAAGAGCAGGACAGCCGTCAATAGTGCCTATAAGTCTTGCTTTAGCATGTATCCATATGAAATTCTTCGTTTTGTGCTTTATGCGATAGGTTAACTGAATATCGCGGGTATTTTCGCTGAATTTATCAAGCAGAGGAACAATAAGAACACGGTCGCTTTCGACAACGATTTTAGATGCGTCGGGTATAGTAACACGGTTATACTCCTCTTTTGTCATATCGCTTAAAATGTGCAGATTTTCTGAGGCATATATTGTTTTTAACATTCCGTTTTCAAGCTTATAAATGGCAAAATCTCCCGGATTTGTATCAATTATGAGTGAAAGAGAAGCCTTGTCTATTTCCATGTATAATACCCCGTTTCCCGTATAAGTATAAAAAGAAAGCAGTTTAAAAACAGTGATTTTCTGTTATTTTCGGTTTACAGTCATTTTAAGAGGCTTGCCAAGCATATAAAGCCGCAGATTATCAACAGACAGTTCCACGATTTTTTCCAGCGTGTGATCCAGTCTAAAACCGCCGGCGGTATGAGGGGTGATAATCAGATTGCGTTCATTCCATAACGGACTGTCAGCCTCAAGAGGCTCAGGTTCGGATACGTCTATTGCGGCGCCTGAAAGCTGGCCGCTTTTAAGGGCTTCCAAAAGAGCGTTTTGGTCAACCAATGTTCCGCGCCCGACATTTATAAACAACGACCCGTGTTTCATAAGAGAAAACATTTCTTTGTTGAAAAAATGATACAGCGAATCAGAAGCAGGCAAAGCCAAAGCCGTTATGTCTGCTTCAGGCATTATTTTATCTACATCATCCATTTTATATAAAGCTTCGAAATACGGAAGCTTTTCATCGGTTTTACGCCTTATGCCATAAACGTGCGCGCCGCAAAGACTCATTCTTTTGGCATATTCGCATCCTATATCACCTGTGCCGAATATAAGCACCTTCGACCCCATAGGGGATGTGACTTTTCCTTCATCATGCCACAAAGCCGCGTGCATATTATCGCGATAAAGATGAAGTTTTTTTTGCAGCATGAGTGTTAAGGCAAGCATATGCTCGGAAACGGCAACGCCGTATGCTCCTGATGCGTTTGTAAGACAGACTTCGTCACTGAGTATGCCGTTTTTTATATAAGCGTCATATCCGGCGCTGTTTAGCTGAAGCCACTCAAGTTTTTTGGCATATTTTAAAAGCTGCGGGCGAATATTTCCTATTATTGCCGATATGTCGGACAGATCGTTTTCGCTGACGTCCTGCGCCTTTATAAAACGAATCTCACCGCCTTTTGAGGCTTCGGAAAACAACTGTATTTGTTCTTCGGTTACAGGTATCGCAACAAGTATTTTTTTCATATATTCCTCCGGAAAAGTTTCAGATGCCAGTTTTTTGCCTGCAATAAAAGCGAAGGAGTGCAGGTCAACGAGAAAACTTCGCTTATAGTTTAAAATATTATATCATAATGCGTTGCGGTTGTTAATCAAGCATTTGAATTTTCATACACAAAATAAAATAAAATGTGATTAAATTATTGTTTCAAAACTACAAGAGGATTATAATGTATATAATATATTAGTTTTGTATAAAAAAATTGGTGCGGCATGATTTGTGTTTGGTTGTTTTGTGATGAGAAAATTCAGGCTGATAAAAACGGAGATTTTGTGCTGAAGGGTTTGGGGTGAGACAATATGGAGGATAAAAAAGAATATCGGCATGAATATGTCAATACCCTTGAAACGATTTTCAATTATACGCCGGGAGGCATTTTCTCGTATTCGGCGCAAGAAGATGAGCAGTTTACATTTATAAGCAAAAATATGCTTGACTTTCTTGGCTATACTGCTGAAGAATTCAGAAAAAAATTCAGCAACCGTTTTTCGCTCATGGTGTACGAAAAGGACAGAGAGCGTGTTTTAAAAGAAATATGGGAGCAGATAAAGCGAGGAAGTTTTGACGACTGCGAATACCGTATCGAAAAAAAAGACGGAAATCTTGTATGGGTTCATGATCAGGGGCATATTGTAGAAGACGAAAACGGCAAAAAATGGTTTTATGTTGTAATTGTAGACATAACCGACAGCGTAAATGCCAAACAGCAGCTTGCCGTAAGGAACGAACAGCTTGAGAATGAAAATAAAAATCTTCAGGAAATAGCCGACAATATACCGGGCGGAATACGTATATTTAAAAAAGAAAACGGAATTATTACCTGTGTGAGCGCCAACAGATATTATGCCGATATGATAGGCGTTGAAAAAGGACGCCTTATAGGTGAAACCTTTGACATGCTTGAAACAAGAATACATCCCGACGACAGAAAACGCCACAAAACTGAAACGATAGAGAATCTTGACAAGTTTCACAGGTCTGAAGGAACGTACCGTTTTTTTGATTCAAGAACAGGCGAATATAAATGGTTCCATATAGAAGCAAGGCTTGTATCAAAGCAGAATGACGGAAGCCTTGCGTATTTCCACTACACGAATGTTGACAGCCTTAAAAAAGCCGAGGCCAAAGAAATAAACAGTCAGAAAAAATACGAGCTTGCGATTAAAGGAGCCAATCTCGCTGTTTGGGAGTATGACATAAATTCAAAGCGAATTACGGTTTTGGACGGTGAATACTTTGAAAAACGTTATGGCATCAATTCACACATAGTTGAAAACGTGCCTGAATCAATGCTTCCGATGACACTTACCGATGCAGATAAAATAAATCTGATTAATCTTTATAAGGAAGTGCACTTGGGGAAGGAATACGCAACCGCGGATATTTGGTTTGGTTCGTCTTTGGGCACGGAACCTCATTGCGAGAGAATTATATATTGCGTGGTAAAGGACGCTGATTCAAAGCCTGTAACGGCTTATGGGGTTGGAAGCGACGTTACTGTTCAAAAGCAGGAGCAGCTGCGGTTTCACCAGTCCATTCAAACAGTGCTTACGGCTAATCCTGAGTCTTTATGCACGTTTCAGGTTAATCTTACAAGAAACCTTTGCTTTGAAGGTCATGGCGTTTCTACATATATCATGAAAACACTGCAGGCCGAAACGGCTGACGGGCTGTTTGAAAATGTAGCAAAAATCATTCCGTATTCCGAAGACAGGGAAAAATTTAATGCGGTTTTTAACCGAAAAAGCCTTTTAAGCGAATATAAAGCAGGAAAAACAAGCCGGCATATGGATTACAAACGCGCCGATGAGAAAGGGAAACCGTTTTACGTAAGAACATATGTAAACTTATTTAAAAATCCTGATACCGGCGACATAGAGGGTGCTATATATTCTCTTGACGTTTCAAAGGAAAAACAGCAAAATGCAATATTAAACATTATCACAAGCCAGGAATATGACCTTATTGCACTGCTGCACCTTGATAGCGGAATATTTGAGGCTGTATTTATAGGTGAAACGCTTCCCGAATCCTACAGGCGTTTTATGAATTCTCCGGGAGACTGCTGTCTGTTTAACGAACTTTGCCGCTGCGCCGCTTCTTCATGGCTTTCCGAAGACAGCAGGGAAACGTATTTAAACAACGCAAATATTGAATACTGCAAAAACGAAATCAATAAAAACGGGCATTATGAATTTGTAATACATGAGCATTTTGGCGGTAATTCGGGAAGAGACATGTACCGCAAGATGCAGCACTATTATCTTGACAAAGACGATCAGACAGTGCTTGTAATTGAGTCTGATGTTACTCAGACATATATAAAACAGCAGCAGGAACTTGAGGCGGCAAAAGCCGAAACAAGGCGTGTTACTGATATTATGGATTCAATTTCCGGCGGAATTTGTGTGCTGCACATGCCGGACAGCGACCATCTTTCTGTAAGTTATGTAAACCGCCAGATGTACAGAATGCTTGGGTTTAAGCCTGTAGACGGCAATTCTTCGCAAAACGACGGGCTTATGAATCTGTATGCCAGGGATGCGTTTGCAGGCGTGCACCCGTGTGACAGGCAAAGAGTAAAAAAGACATTCAAAGACAACTACTGTTCGCCGCATTTTATTGTGGAAAACTACAGAACAATGGGCGCAGGAGGTAAATATTATTGGATAAAGGAAGAGGTTAACCTTCGTGAGGCGTCTGACGGATACAAGGTTTTTTATGCGATATACAGTGATGTTAACGAGGAAGTGCGGCTGCATGATGAGCTTACAAAACAGCTTGAAAAAGAGAAGGGCCTGAGAATCGAGGCTACTACGGCAAACGCGGCAAAATCGGAATTCCTCTCCAGAATGAGCCACGATATTAGAACGCCTTTAAACGGAATAATAGGCATGACCTATATTGCAAATAAACAGCAAAACCCTGTACAGACAGTTGACTGCCTTAAAAAAATAGATACTTCCTCAAAGTTTCTTCTTGGGCTTGTAAACGACATACTTGATATGTCAAAAGCAGAAAGCAACAAAATAGAGCTTCACCCGGAGCCGTATGATGCGCAGTCATTTCTGGATTATCTTAACGCGGTTATAGTACCTCTTTGCAGAGATAAAAACCAGAAGCTCATTATAGACGCGAACCCGGTTTCCGACGTTATGCCGTGTATTGACAAGCTGCGTATAAACCAGGTGTTTTTCAACCTTATGTCGAATGCAGTAAAATTTACTCCTGAGGGCGGAACGATAAAATACAGTCTTACAGAAAGCAAAACTTCGGGCGGTAGGCTTGCGATGCATGCTGAGGTAAGCGACAACGGTGTCGGAATGAGCGAAGAATTTCAAAAGATTTTGTTTGAGCCTTTTGCACAGGAATGGCGAAACGATACTTCCCAAACAAGGGGTTCAGGGCTTGGACTTGCTATTGTAAAGAAAATGCTTGATATTATGGGCGGGAAAATTTCTGTAAAAAGCAGGCTTGGAGAAGGTACAACATTCATTATAGATGCGGTTTTTGACTGTGTTCCGGCTGAAAGCTATACAAAAAACAGTGTAAAGGCAGCAGGAAATGAAGATGCAGAGCTTAACGGATTGCATGTTTTGCTTTGCGAAGATCATCCTCTTAACCAGGAAATAGCAAAAAAACTGCTTAATGAAAAGGGAATGACAGCAGAGATTGCCGAAAACGGCCAACGCGGAATTGACATGTTCAGCAAATCACCTATAGGCTTTTATGATGTGATACTGATGGACATACGTATGCCGGTAATGGACGGATATGAGGCGGCGCAAAAAATAAGGCAGCTCACGAGAAAGGATGCAGCGTTGATACCGATAATTGCAATGACGGCGGACGCTTTTTCGGACGATGTGCAAAAGTGTATAAAATCGGGAATGAACGGGCATATTTCAAAGCCTGTGGATCCCAAGACTTTGTTTAGTACGATTTCGCAGGCAGTAAGAGGAAAAAACAAATAAACTAAAAAATGCGGCATATATGGATGTATATTCATAAGTGCCGCATTTTGCGTTGATTTTAAAATCAGGTTATTTTTTTGATACATATTCCGTTATGGCAAAAAACAGCTTGCATGGATCTACAGGCTTTGTAACGTAGCCGTTCATTCCGGCTTGCTTTGCATGAAGCCTATCCTCATCAAAGGCGTCGGCCGTCATGGCGATTATAGGCACAAAACGTCCGTAAGACAGTTTTGAGTTTCGTATGGCACGGGAGGCTTCATACCCGTTCATTATAGGCATTCGTATGTCCATCAGTATTGCGTCAAAAAATCCGTCAGGCATTGCTTCGAACATCCGGCATGCTTCACTTCCGTTTTTGGCCCATTCAACAGTCATGCCTTTTTCTTTAAGCAGTATGGAAGCAATTTCGGCATTAAGATGATTGTCCTCGCAAAGCAGTATATGCTTTCCGCTTAGCGAAATGTCTTTTACAACATTTTCCGTGTCGGCCTTAGGCGCGGAATCGGACTTTTCAACAGGAATTTCAACCGTGAACCTGCTTCCTTTTCCTACAGTGCTTTCTACATAAATCTTTCCGTCCATGAGGTTTAATATCTGCTTTATAATGGCAAGGCCAAGGCCGGTGCCCATAACATTTATGTTTTCCTGCCTGTGCTCCTGGGCAAAAGGCTCGAATATATCTGGCAGAAATTCAGGGCTTATGCCTATGCCGGTATCCTCAACGATAATTTTTAAAATATAGCCGTTTGACTTTTCGGCATACTGGCTGACAAATACGTTTACCGTTCCGCCGGCAGGCGTAAACTTAATGGCGTTTGATATGAGGTTTAAGAATATTTTTTGAAGCTTAAGTTTATCTGCAAAAATCATTTCATCCGAAAGCTGTTCGCAGTTATAATTTAAAACAATTCCCTTAAGCTTAGCCGAAGGCGCCAGAGCGGTTATTACAGAAAGAACAAGCTCTTTGCTGCTGCAGTTTTCCATTTCAAGCTTAACCTTTCCGCTGTCAATGCGTGAAAGCTCAAGAGTATCATTTACAAGGCTTAAAAGCAGATTTCCGGAAGATTCGATTTTCTCAAGATAATCCTGTTTTTTGGCAGCATCCTGTTCCTTTATTGCCAGGTTTGTAAAGCCGATTATACCGTTAAGAGGCGTTCTTAAGTCATGGCTCATGCTGGATAAAAACATTGATTTTGCTTCGTTTGCCTTATCAGCCGCAAAAAGCGCTTCCTGCATCTGACGCAGCCTTTCCTGCTCCTGTTCGTAGGCGGCGGTAATATTTGTGCGTATAACAAGAATATCGCCTTCTGGTTTTTCAAGCCAGCAGTATTGCAGGTGACGCACAGACATGGTTTTGTTTTCGGTTCGCTTATATGAAGCGGCATACTTTCCGCAGGAGCGAAGTGAAGAAAGTATATTTTCCAAAGCCGTACAGTTATAAAAATGACGGCTTTCATCGGCATCTACAAAGTTTTTGGCAACATAGCTGCGGCATACATTATAATCGATTTTTTCATTAACAGTGCCGAATGAAATGCTGCTGTGCTTGTGGCAGAACTCAAAGCTTCCGAGCACTGGATTAATAATGCCGATATAGTCAAAATCTTCGGTTGTTATGCGGTTCATTATAAGTTCGTTTTTCTTTTGTCTGTCAATATCCATTGCATATGTAACGGCTTCCACATTTCCGGTATGTGGATTTTGAAGCATAAAAAGCAGACCCTCGCGCCAATGCCGCTCACCGTTTTCGTATATGATAGGATACTGTATGGACACTTTTGTCTGGCCGAGGCGGAAAAGTTCAAGCAGATGCTGGCGTTCAAAGGTCTTAAAGAATTCTTCTTTAACGTCTTCGTCGGCAATGAGTTTTGAAAATTCCGAAAAATATCCGTCAACAGTACCGTTTTGCTGTTGTTTTAACACAAACTTAAGCGGACTTTTGCCGTTTCCGCACCAGTTTGAAGTAAGGTCAAGATGGAATGAGCCCAGAGTGTAGGGATGCGCCTCATCAAGCTGTTTGTATGCAAGAGAGTATTTTTCTTCCTGCAGCTTTTGGCTTGTTATATCCTGGCCGATTCCGTAAACGACGGTGTTTTTGCCGTTTTCATCCTGTATTCCTATTAAAATCAAATGCTCGCAAAGCTTTTCTCCGGTAAGGTAATTGCTGCAGCTGAATTCGCATTCTGCACGCGCAGCGCCGTCTTTTGCTTTTTTATACATAGCAAGAAAGGCAGGGCGGTCTTTTTTATCGATAACAGCCGCCAAATTTTCAGGGCCGTTTTCGATTATATTTGGGATATGAAATTTTGAACATATTGCTTTTGTATAAAGGCTGTCGGTCATTATAATGCGTTCGGTATCAGGCTCGTATTTCCAAATCGAAAGCTTGGCCGCATCAACAGCCTCTTTATATAACCTTTGGCTTTCGCGCATTGCTTCCTCAGTCTTTTTGACATTGTCTATATCGGTATACGCAAAGTATGCTACAGAACTGTCTGAAGATAATTCCACCCTTTTTGCCATAACATGCATCCAGATATACCTGCCTGTGCTTTTTTGACGAAAACGGTAATTGCTTTCAAAAGATTTCTGACCAGAAAAAAACAGCTCACATTCGGCTTTTGCACGCTTTTTGTCGTCAGAATGAACAAATGCAAGCATACAGTCATCCCCGCATGAGAGAAGATCTTCATTTGTAATACCTGTAATTTCGGTAAAATATCGGTTTACGGTCAGGTGCAGTGTCTTTTTGTTTTCTATACGGCAAATGCCCATTCCTGCAGGAATATTGTCTATTATATGGGCAAGCTGTTCATTTTTGCTTTCAAACGGCTCGTTTATATGCTGATTTTCAGTCATTTTTTTATATGTTTTTTCAAAATGCATCATATCAAAACATTGTACGTAGGCCAAAGAAGAACCGTCTTCCAGTTTTTTCGTTTCACCTTGGCATGAAATCAAAAGCCATATGTCAGGTGCTTTTTTTATACGGAAAAGCGCGGTATGATTTTCGGCGGCATTTTGCGAGTACAGAAAAAAAGTTTGTACAGTATGTTGAAGGTCATCCGGGTGAATATATGCTGATGGGCCTTTTTCAAACAATTCACAAATTTCTTTTCGGCTATAACCGAGCATTGAACACATTCCGTTTGAAACGGCCAAAAGACTGTATTTTCCGTTTATAAGCTGAAAAACGAAAAAAGCTAAGGGCAGATTTTCATATATTTGTTTTTCGTTATCTGGAATAAGGTTATATTTGTCAGTCATAGTAAACCATCCTTCAGGTATGAAAAAATCATAATTTGCCATATTTTGCCGGTAATTTTGTTTTAAGTGCTTCTAAATAATATACTGCATATAGTGTTTATGTCATTATACTTTAGCCAAAACGCGATGTAAACGATTAATATTAAAGAAAATAAACGCGGAATTTTGTGCATAATCCGTATATAAAAAAAGCCGGAAAGTTATCCGGCTATAAGATACGGTTTTTACAGTCCGGCTTTGTATTTTGACCTGCTTACGGCCTGCACAAGAGTATTGTACAACGTTTTAGGTTCAATTGGCTTTGAGATATGTGCGTTCATTCCGTTAGTGAGGCATTTTCTTACGTCGTCATCGAAAGCATCGGCAGTCATGGCTATTATTGAAACTGTTTTGGCATCCGGTCTTTCAAGACAGCGTATTGTTTTTGTGGCAGCGTAGCCGTCCATTACAGGCATACGTATATCCATAAGTATCGCATCATAAAAGCCGTAAGGCGAACGTTTGAAAAGCTCAACTCCGCGCTGGCCGTTTTCTGCCGTTTCTACAATAATCCCTTTTTCGTTAAGAAGCGCAATTGCTATTTCCTGATTAAGCGGGTGATCTTCACACAGCAGCACATGCGTTCCGTTTAGTGAACAGGTGCTTTTTCCTGAAAGATTTGTTTGTGGTTTTTTTGCAAGCTGTGCTTCTGAAATGCTTTCAAGCTCTATTTCAACGGTAAAGCAGGTGCCTTTGCCTATGTCGCTTTCCACGTAAATTGTTCCGCCCATGAGATCAACCATGTGCTTTGCAATGGCAAGACCAAGGCCGGTGCCTCTGGTTGAGGATATATCGCAGCGGCCTTCCTGCATGAAAGGTGTAAACAGCAGCTTTTGAAACTCACGGCTTATTCCTATGCCCGTGTCGCACACATCGATTTTCATTGAAAGCCTGCCGTTTTCGTTAAGCCTGCGAAAGAACATGCGGTAGGTTATGGTTCCGCCCTCGGGAGTATACTTTACGGCGTTTGAAAGAAGGTTGAACACTACCTGATTTATGCGCAGCTTGTCCATAACCGGTATCAGACCTTTGACAGGAACGGCCTCAACAACAAACCGCTGGTTTTTTTCTTCGCAAAGCGGACGAAAGACAGAATCAATGTAGCTGTAAAATTCTTCCGAGGTATAAGGCTCGGGATGAAGCTCAATACGATTGCTTTCAGCCTTTGACATATCAAGAATATCGTTTATAAGTCCAAGCAAAAATTTTGAGGATGTATCTATCTTTTCAAGGCAGTCTGATGTTTTAGGCGGATTGTTTTCTTTTTTTGCAAGATATACCATGCCGATTATCCCGTTAAGAGGCGTGCGTATGTCGTGACTCATGCGCGAGAGAAAGTCAGACTTTGCGCGGTTTGCACGATTTGCGTCTTCGGCTGCAGTTTTAAGTTCCTGTCGTGTTTTAAGTTCTTTTTCTTTTTCCTCCTGAATATGCTGCAGAGAATATATCACATGAGAAACAAGCCCAGATTCATCGCGGTTTACAGCAATAAAGTATGCTCTGCACCAGCCTGAATCACGGCAGACAAACTCAAACGAAATGCTTTCGCGTTCACCCATGCGCTCTTTGATATCGGAAAGCTCGGTAAAGGCAAGAAAATCACCGACGTATTCATCTTCGGCAAAAAATCTGCATGACTCAGAAAGAAGAACTGAGGCACTGCTGCTGTTTTTGGTAAATAAATGAAGCTGTTCGGTTGCGTCAAGCTCAAGAAAACTGTCATTTTCAATATCAATGTAGTAGTCGCAGAAATAAATCTTGCTTAGGGATGAAATTATTCCTGCTCTTTCTGTAAGGGAAGCGGCGTTCCTGCGTGCCGCGTAGCTTGTGCGCACAAACATGTTTATAACGTTTGCCAAAAGGTCGGCTGATGCGCGTATCTCGGAGCTTGAACGGATGTTCACCTTGCGGAGAGCCTTTATGTATTTCTCCTCATCAATGCCAAGTTCGCGCGCCGTGGTACGAAAGTGCGCTTCGTCAGGCTGCTGGGGAAGCACCTGTCCGCCTACAATATTGCCAAGAAGGGTGCCGTCTTCCAAAGTAATGGGCGTTGCAAAATCAACAAGCCCTGCATGGCAGAGATATATTCCGTAGCCCTTCTGGTCGCACTTTATACATCTGCGCAGTCCTTCATGGCTTTTTCTGGTAAGTTTCTGGCAAAAATCCGTAAAATTATAACACCCGCTTATGTATTTTCCGTCACGGCCAACCGCAACCGTAGCAAGACCGGTGCTGTTTGCCCAGTCTTTCATCATTTGTTCAAAGCGGGACATATCACAAAAATCCTGAATATTAAGAGTGTCTGAAGGATGAGAGGATAAAAAGGAATCATCTTCACTGCTGATTTTACAATCCATGACACTTACCCCTTTCAGATTCAACCGAATACATATATATTAAAAACAAATTATTTGTCTGTTGTGGTAATATTTACAAAAACAAGATGAAATACTTCCGAAACGGATGTCCATCAGGTACATTTGCTCAAGAAATCCGCCTTTTTGAATATCTGTGCCAGCGTATTTGCTGCAATACGGTTTTTATCTGCTTTTTGGCAGGATTAAATCCAATCATGCAGAATTACAGCGTTTAATTTATATTTAAACACAAATATAATATAGCATTTAAGATGAAAAAAGGCAATCGATTAAAAGGGATTGTATACAAAATTTGCTGCTAAATGAAAAATTTTAATTGAATGTTAAATAAAACAAAAAAAGTGACTTCCGGCAAAGGTTCATTTCCGGCTTGAAGTCACTTTTAAAATACGCACATTACAGGATTCGAACCTGCGGCCTTTCGCTCCGGAGGCGAACGCTCTATCCCCTGAGCTAAATGTGCACCACTGGTTATTTTAATCTATCCGCACGGCATTGTCAATGTAAAAAGCAGTAAAAGCTTTGAACGGAACAATAAAAAAGACAGCCGTGTTTTGCAAACGAAAGCGGGCTGTCTGATGTAAATCATTATTCTTCCCAGTTATGGTAAACGTTTTGAACGTCATCGTCATCATCGAGCATGTCAAGAAGCTTGCCCATTTTTTTGATATCCTCGTCTTTTGTAAGAACTGTATATGTCTGAGGAATCTTTGTAAGTTCGGCGCTTGCCATAGGAATTTCAGCTTTTTCAAGCGCATCCCTTACGGCATAAAAATCATCTGGAGAGGTCGTTATCTCAAAGCTGTCCTCTTCAACGCCAAAATCCTCGGCTCCGGCGTCAATGGCAAGCATCATAAGCTCGTCCTCATCCATGTCGCATTCTTCTTTGTCGATAACGATAAGGCCCTTGTCATCAAACATAAATGAAACACATCCGCTTGTGCCCATGTTTCCGCCGCCTTTTGTAAAAGCGTTTCTTACGTTTGCAGCCGCCCTGTTTCTGTTATCAGTAAGCGCCTCAACTATTACGGCAACGCCGCTTGGGCCATAGCCTTCATAAATTATATCTTCATACTCAACACCGTCGCCGGGGCCTGCCGCTTTTTTAATGCTTCTGTCTATAGTATCGTTAGGCATGTTGTTTGATTTTGCCTTAGCTATTATATCTCTGAGCTTTCCGTTGTTGTCGGGATCCGGGCCACCGGATTTAACAGCAACAGCTATTTCTCTGCCAAGCATTGTAAATACCTTTCCTTTGGCAGCGTCATTTTTTTCTTTTTTATGTTTGATATTGGCGAATTTTGAATGTCCGGACATTCGGATAACCTCCTCTAAAAATTTTCAGTAACTTTTATTCTAACATTTTTTAAACGATAATACAAGATATTTAATCGCATATTTTAAAGCTTTCGCCTGTGAAAGTTCCGGTCAGATCGTCGCATTTTTGTATAACGGCTTTTCCGCCGGTCAGATTTTCGACAAGCTTTGTAAATGTGTTTTGACTGCCAAAAGGAACAATTACGAAATAGGTCACACTGTCGGTAAAAACTATGTTTTCTATAAGATAACCCTGCGAAGTTATTTCAAACTGTACTTTTCCGCTTTGCGAATAATTTACATTGGCTGAAAAGCGGCAGTATCGCCTTATTTCACATATTCCGGCGTTTAAAAGGCTTTGTTTTGCGGCGGACGAATAAGCTCTTACAAGGCCGCCTGTACCGAGAAGCGTTCCTCCGAAATATCGCGTTACAACAACCAGAACGTTTTTTACATCTTCGCCTCTTAACACGGAAAGCACAGGCATACCGGCGGTTGACTGAGGTTCGCCGTCATCGCTGAAGCGGCTTTGCTCGTTTTTTTCGCCAAGCTGATAGGCAAACACGTTGTGGCGGCTGTCATAATATTTTTTACGCAAAGATTCAACCGTTTCGCGGGCCTGTTCCTCGGTTTTTATGGGGAATGCGTTTGCGATAAACCGCGATTTTTTTTCGACTATTTCTGCCGTACCGTTATTCAGTATGGTTTTGAACACTTCAAGCATAAATATATCACCCTGTAAAAGTATAACATCAGATATTTTTCGCGGCAATCATTTTATTGAAAAATTAAGCACACATGTTGTACACAAATACATATTATATACCAAACCTAAATAAATAGTTTTTTCCTAAAGGAGGATATAAAACTATGGCAAAAATCGAAATATGCTCAAACCCGGCCGGAATGCCGCCAAGATGCGAGTGCATATCTGTACCGAAAATTTTTGACCAGTGCCGTCTTCAGGTTTGCCTTACACCGACAACTCTCGGCCCGGCAAAAATTGACACTTCACCAAACGGCTGCTGCAGAAACGGCTGCAAAAACGAAAAGGTGGTTCCGCCTGCGTCGGCAGCATCGGTTACTACGGAGCATTTCTGTATTAAAAACATTGCTATCATAAACAAAACACCGTGTTCGTTTAAAAACGGGTATTATGACGTTACAATAAAATTTACGTTTAGTTACTGCCTTGTTTTCTACAATAACGACAGTGACGAAGTGGCGCGTGTGCCTGCCTGCAACTCTTATACCGCCAAAGTATCGCTTTACGGCGGCGAAGATCTTTGCGTAGCGGCTTTAAACGAGCTTTACGGCAGACTTATGTCAAACGGCCCGTTCACATCGGTAGAAGCAAGCGCGATGCCTTTGGCAACCGAGCTTGTATATCCGAAGTTCAACTGCGGCTGCGGCTGGGGCTGTAACTGCAACTGCTCACCTGATGCTGATTCAACATCGGTGTGCTGCAGCAACGGCGTAAACAACGGCACAAACGGCTGCTGCGAGCATAACTGCAACCAGATAAGCCCTATTGCGGTAGACATGACAATCGGACTTTTTGCAGTAGTAAAGCTTTTAAGAATTTCAAACATCTCCGTTCATTCACAGGGAAACTGCACGCCTTGCGAGTGCTCAAACGTATCGCCTGACATAGATGATCCTTGCGGCTTCTTTGAAAACCTGCAGTTCCCGACAGGGCTTTTTGCTCCGCAGACCGGTTATAAACCGTGCACCTGCGAGGGTACGGCCGATGTGCCTACCGGAAACGGCAAGTGCTGCGATAAAAACTGCTGACAGACTGTGAACACGGTATCGGATAACTAAAGCTGCGGTATAGCCGTTTAAGGCGGCTATACCGTTTTTTATGTTACAGTAAAAAAATACAGCGTAATTTCAAAATCCATTCTTAATCAAAACTTTACATAAACAGGCTTTTAGGCTTTACACAAATATCGGATAATGATTTCAGACTGATGTGTAAATCGGTACTTTTAAAATTAAAAGGGGAGAAAAAAATGAAAAAATTAAAGCATTTGCTTCCGTTTGCGATTTCAGGCGTAATGCTGTTTGGTTCAATGCCTGCGGTTTTGGCTTCAACAAGCCATTATAACGATTCCAGTGCTGTAGGAAACGCGCCGGAATGGTCGGCATGGGTATCCGGTTGGGAAAGCATGGCAACAGACTATACAAAGGTATCTCTTACACCGGGGAATAACGAGAAATGTCTGAATTTTGCGTGGTATTCAAAGGATACCGGTACGGCCACTCCGGTTGTGCATTTCGGAAAGGATAAAAACAATCTGCAAACCTATACGGGCATGTCGGCTTCGGTAGATACGTCACTTACAGACAACGAAAAATATATCTTTAATCATGTTACCGTTACAGGTCTTGAAGAAAATACTGCATATTATTATACCGTCGAAAAAAACGGAAAACAGACAGACGTCAATACTTACAAGACAGGAAGCTTTGAAAACGTAAATATCCTTTATGTAGGCGACCCGCAGATAGGCGCGTCAAAAGGCCAGAGCCAAAGCGGTGAAAAGCTTGTCGCCGACAGCGGCGCGGCAAATACGGCAGCCCGCAGCGACAGCTTTGCATGGAACAGAACACTTAACATAGCTTCCGCTCAAAATCCGAACCTCAACTTTATGATTTCGGCAGGCGACCAGATAAACAAGACCGGCAAGCCTAAGGAAGAAGAATACGCAGGCTACCTTGGCGCAAGCGTTCTTTCAAGCCTTGCTGCAGCAACGACTATAGGAAATCATGATTCACTTAACGCTGATTATTCGTATCATTTTGACAATCCAAACGCGACGGAAAACGGCAAAACCGCTGCCGGAGGCGACTATTATTACTCCTACGGCCCGGGCTTATTTATAGTATTAAACACAAATAACTACAATGCCGCAGAGCATGAAGCGACAATAAAAGAAGCCGTAGCCTCAGCTCCAAGCGCAAAATGGCGTATCGTAACGATTCATCAGGATATTTACGGCTCAGGTCTTGACCACTCGGATACAGACGGCATGATACTGCGCACACAGCTTACGCCGATATTCGACAAATACAGCATTGATGTTGTTTTGCAGGGGCATGACCACACATACAGCCGTTCAAAGCTTCTTTACGGCGACAGCCAAAATCATGGTACGTATGAATTTCGACTTGCATCAGACGGATCGGATTACGACTGGAACAACGCTTACAATACAAAGACAGACGATAAAATCGGACTTTATCCGCAAAGCGGCGACACAAACGGGCAGGCATCTCTTGCGGCTTTTGCCAACGACAACAAGTGCTACACAATTGAGTCAACAGCTTCAAATAATGTTACCGATCCGGCCGGAACTCTTTATATGACTGCAAACTCGGCTTCAGGCTCAAAATATTATGAGCTTACAACAACACAGCAGGATTATATCGCAAAGCGCAGTCAAAACTGGCTTCCAAGCTACTCGGTAATTAATCTTACGGGCGATAAGTTTTCAATAACCACATATCAGATTACAGATTCAGGAGCCGTTGAAAATATCGATTCTGCTTTCACAATAACAAAAACGAATGCCGACCCGGCTCAAAACAAAGCTCTTACCCGTGCTCAGGCAGTTGAGCGCATATATATGGCGGCAGGAAACCCTGAAAGCGGCACACAGACAGGTTTTGCGGATGTAGAGTCTTCATCTGCCGGTGCAAAGGCGGTTTCATGGGCAAAGGCAAACAAAGTAACCTTCGGAACGACGGATACGACATTTTCTCCGGATAAAGTTATTACCGTACAGCAGCTTAACCAGATGCTTGCGCGCTATGCGGGGCTTATAGGAAAAAACAAAACCGAAGCAGACAAAAACACGGCTTCCGGCACCGACGCAGCTCTTACAAAGCTGATGGAACAATAAGCTTTTGCGATTTTATCCTCTCCGGAAGCATTTTGACCGGAGAGGTTTTTATTATTATATGAAATAAGGAAGTGTTGTGGGCATGAATAAAACTGCGTTCAGGCGAACTTTGACAGCCGTTTTCACTTTTGCGGCAGTGGCGCTGATAATAATAAAACTAAACGGCATCAAAAAAACGGAGCTTATAAACCGAACCGGTCAGACATTTGAAACCGGTGTTGTAACGGAAATTGTGCAAAACAATATTCAGGAGGACGGTACCCGTGCAGGGGAGCAGACAGTTGTGGTGCACATGACAAGCGGAGCAAACAAAGGCCGTGATATAACTACCAAAAGTTCGGCGGGGTATCTTTTTGGAGCAGCCTGCACGGTAGGAATGAAAGTTGTTATAATGCAAAGTGTTGCCAAAAACACAACGGTTTCGAGCGTATACAGCCGAAACCGCGGGTCGGTTCTTATAATATTTGCTGTTTTATATATTCTTACGCTTGTTATAATAGGAGGGAAAAAAGGACTTCGCGGCGCAGCGGGACTTATATTTACATTTGTAAGCCTGATATATATCTATATACCGCTTGTATACATAGGCTTTTCGCCGTTTTGGACGTCGGTTCTTATTTGTATAGCAACCACATTTGTTACAATGCTTTTTATTGGCGGATTTACTAAAAAAACGTTATGCGCTACATTAGGCACGGCTTGCGGAGTAATA
>Ga0183095_10252_pt2 | contig 55087 bp, 42 predicted proteins | sample BioMet4_FD_130346 | JGI IMG/M metagenome (GOLD analysis project Ga0183095, IMG submission 130346) | Microbial communities from bioreactor (seeded with sewage sludge) at LBNL, California, USA - Biofuel metagenome 4 (v2) (version 3) | ecosystem: Engineered > Bioreactor > Anaerobic > Unclassified ...
GCCTTATGCTGAAGTGGCAATAAGTCTTGCAGATGATATCTGGGACTTCGCGCCACCTTGTTTGCCTTACACTTTTTTACGAATCCATTAGATGAATATTCACCTTTTCTTGCATTTCTGCAAAACTCATTGCACCTTATTGATGTAATAAGTGCAAATTTATGCCCTTTGTGCAAGAGTTATTACCACTTTCTTTTTGTTACTGTTACAAATGGCATTTAACTTTTCAATTCAGCTTTGCATAAATTTTATGAAGTGAAAGGTTTATATAATTTTTTAACAGCATACATGGCTAAGCCTGATGACAGTCTGAAAATTCATGAAACATCTGGAATCTCCTTATATAATGGAGTATAATCAGCTTAAAGGAGGAGATTGTTATGATTGCTTTATTGCTAGTCATTTGCATAATAATATACGCTGTGGCCCACGGTTATTGGGGCTATCTGATATTCGGGATGGCTCTTACCATATTTGCTTTTTATATGAATGCTACTCACCCGCTAAATAAAACCGACCGCATTCCGGACAGCTATTGTGTCAATCGCTGCCCAAAGTGTCATTCGCCTTATGTTTTTCCAACATCCAGAGGATTCAGTCTCCTGCAATCCATTCTCGGTGGAGCTATATTGGGACATGTTGGTTATCTTAGCGGCTTTATTGGCTCTGGTTCTCGCCGGTTCCAATGCATACATTGCGGTAATGTTTATAAATATTTTGGATTCTCCGCAGTATCGGACCGTATCATTCAAAAAGAACGTCTGCTGCAGGATCCAATGATCCGGCAAAAATTTGGTATAAAAGAATAAGTCGGAAAGTCCTGGTATATTAAAATTATAATGGAAATTTAGTGGTTTTCGGGTCAAGATTCATAAAAAAACAGGTGCCTGATATTTTTTCATATCGGACACCTGTTTTTTAGGCTGGATGTATTTATTTCAGATTTGCTTTAAAGAAGGAATCGATTTTATCAAAGGGAATGATCTTCATATTGTCATATAAATCAGTATGCACTGCTCCGGGGATGATAAGGAGTTCCTTATTATTTCCCTTGAGTTTTTTGAAGGCATCCCGGCTGAAGTAGCAGGAATGGGCTTTTTCGCCGTGGATCATGAGCACTGCACTGCGGATTTCACTGCTGTAAGCAAGAATCGGCATGTTCATGAAGGAAAGGGCTGTGGTGGTATTCCAGCCGGCATTGGAATTGACGGAGCGAGGATGGTAGCCGCGTTTTGTCTTGTAATATTCATGATAATCTTTGACAAAAAATGGTGCATCAGCCGGTACCGGATCCACTACCCCACCGGATTTTGCATAGCTGCCATTCCGGTAGTCCTCTGTCCGCTGGGCATTGAGTTTCTGGCGCTGGGCATAGCGTTCATCGGGACCCATGGCATCAAAATAGCCGTTGGCCATGACTCTGGTCATATCATACATTGTCGAAGTGACGGTTGCCTTGATGCGGGTATCCATAGCGGCTGCGTTCAAGGCCATGCCGCCCCAGCCGCAGATTCCGATGATGCCGATGCGGTCCGGGTCCACATTGCTGCGGGTAGACAAATAATCCACAGCGGCGGAAAAATCTTCGGTATTGATATCTGGAGAAGCCACATCTCTGGGGGTGCCGCCGCTTTCTCCTGTAAAGGATGGATCAAAGGCAATGGCCAGATAGCCCCGTTCCGCCATGGTCTGCGCATAGAGTCCGGAGGACTGTTCCTTTACTGCGCCGAAGGGACCGCTTACAGCAATCGCTGAGAGCTTTCCCGCTGCGTTCTTCGGCTCATAGAGATCAGCGGCCAGGGTGATGCCGTAACGATTATGGAAGGTGACCTTCCGGTGATTGACCTTGGTACTCTGTGGGAATACTTTATCCCAGGTTTCTGTCAATTTCAAAGGGGATGCCTCCTTTTGGCTGTTTGTATCTGCGGCTGATGCTGCCGAGCTTATGCCGCCCGCTCCCAGGGTCATGACTGTTCCCAGAAGGATTGCGGTAAATATTTTTTTCGCTTTTAAACCTGTTTTCATAGAAATTCCTTTCTCGCAGCAGGTTGAGCTGCGTACAAAATTTATGTCTGACAATCAAATGAAGGAGTTCCATCCGACGATGTATGGATGAACTCTTGCTTCATTATAAAATAGGATTATACATATTACAAATATCAATAATTTATATATAACTATTATTATTTTTAATTAATCTATGTGCTAAAATCACAGCAAAGGAGGTCTGTGCATGGACACCAATATATTGAAGAATTTTGTGGAGATTGCCCGGGAAGGCAGTATGACCGCTGCGGCAGCGAAGCTTCATATTTCTCAGCCAACTTTGTCCGTTCAGACCAAAGGTCTGGAAAGGGAATTCGGGAAAAAACTTTTCCAGAAACAGGGCCGCAATATTATACTCACGGAGGAAGGTTTTCTGCTGCGCAAGCGGGCGGAAGATATTCTGGCCATGGTGGATAAGACCTATTCTGAATTCCAGGAAATGAATGTACTGAATGGCGGCGATGTGCGTATCGGCTGTGCGGAATCCCATTTGATCGGCCATCTGGCCAATTGTATAGGGGCATTGCGGCAGCGGTATCCCCTGCTGCACTATCACATCACCAGCGGAGGTTCGGAACTGGTAATGGAACGGCTGGACCATGGACTGCTGGACTTCGCCATCATTGCAGAGCCGCCCAACCTATCCCGTTACAATTATATTGAGCTTCCGGGCCGGGATATCTGGGGCCTGGTGATGCCGAAGTCGCATCCGCTGGCTGCCAGGGAGGCTATCTGCTTTGAGGACTTATTGGGCTATGAGCTCATCGTATCAGAACAGTCCTTTAAAGCGGATTTTCCCCGCTGGTGCGGAGATCGGATTGATAAGCTGAATTTTACCGGTTTTACCAATCTGTTCTATAATGGGACGGTATTCGCCCGGAGGGGACTTGGCCTGCTGCTGACCTTTGAACATCTGGTGGAAAACAGTGATGATCTGTGCTTCCGTCCGCTCACACCGGTATTGGAAAATAAAATGTACGTGATCTGGAAAAAATATCAGCTGTTTACGCCCATTGCCGAGGTGTTGATCCAGGCCTTGCAGAGATATACAGCGGCCCGTCAGAGTGTGGTATAAATCGGATTTCGCGTTGCGAAATCCTGAACAATGGCGTTATAATTAATAGCGCAAGTCAGCTTACAGTATGAAGTGAGGAATTGTTAATGAAGAAACCACGCCTGGCAGCTATAGAGTATATCCGGGGCATTGCGATGCTGGGAGTCATCGGCATCCATGTGGGCTCAGCCTACTCGGAGATTCCGGCGGCAAATATGCATATCATCGCATTGATGGAGATCCTGACCCGTTTCAGCGTCCCTATTTTCTTTTTCATTTCAGCCTTCGGTCTCTTTTACAACCTGGATCTGCAGGAAAAATTCCATTATGCCAGTTTTCTGCGCCGCCGCTTCCGGGTGGTGCTGATACCCTACCTGTTCTGGTCCTTCAGCTATCTTCTGCTGGACAGTATCTTCCATCAGAGTCCCTTCCCTGACGGGATTACAATATTGTATATCCTGTTTTTCGGTACAGCTAAATACCATATCTATTTTCTGGTGATACTGCTTTGGTTCTATGTGGGTATGCCTCTATGGATAGCCATGGTCCGCCATGCAGGGAGCAAGTCTCTATTGCTGCTTTTTTTGCTGCAGGTGGCTTTCAACCAGTTTTCCAGCACGGCTTTGTGGAACCTGCAGCTGGAGAATCCCCTGTTCAACGAGCTGCTGACCTATCGCCTCAATTACTGGGTACTGCATTATCTTTTCATTTTCGTATTGGGCGGCTGGCTGGCTGTCCATATGGATGCCTTTATGGATTTCCTGCGGCGGTATCGGCAGGCACTGGTCCTGTTTTTTATCTGCACGCTGCTGGGAATGCTGGGTTCCTACTATCAGGCCATCTTCCAGGATGGGCTCACGGCCGCTGAAGCAGCGGATACGGTCCATCAGCTTACGCCGGTGGGACTTCTTTATACACTGGCGGCGTCCCTGTTCTTTTTCGGGCTCTTCAGCCAGCAGAGGCTGTCCGCTGCATGGACGGGCAGCTTATCCCTATTGGGGCATCATTCCTATTTCATTTATCTGGCCCATCCGCTGGCCATTAATTTGCTGGATGCATTGTTCCATAGGGCCGGTCTGGTGCTCACAGTTCCGCTGATATTGCTTTTCTATGCTATGGCAGCTGCCGTCACAGTCCTTTTCGCCATAGCGGTCCGCCGGCTGGGAAGCCGCCTGCCGCTGCTGAATCTGCTGACCATTGGTGGTAAACGGTAAAAATAGGAAAAACTTAACATGAACATAATACCTCCTGTACTTTTTTCTTCTAAACTGAAATAAAAGAGTACAGGAGGTTTTGTTATGAGTAAAAATAATGAAGATGAACATGATTTTTGGCCTTTTGTGGAGCGGCGCATCAGCCGGCGGAAATTTTTGGCTGGCTGTACGGCGGCACTGGCGCTGATGAATGCTCCTATGAATCTCAGCAAGCTTTTTGCGGCGGCCCGGGCAGCTGAGAAAAATGCCGTTTTGACCTGGAGTCTGTCGCCGGAAACCACCCAGACCTTTGCCTGGAACGGCCGGGAAAAAGGCCGGGAGGAATATCTGCAGGTATTGGAATATACCAAAGCAGAGCAGCCAGACTGGTCGGAAGCGGCAAGCTTTGCCGCCAAAACGGAGCCCTTTCCCACCAATATGGGCGAAAAGAATATCTGTTTCGCGACCGCCCTTCAGCTGCAGCCGGGAAATCATTATCTATACCGGGTGGGCAGTGCGGCAGGCTGGTCTGCCGTCGGGGAATTCCATACGTCCCCGGCGGATGTAAAAGCCTTCACCTGTCTGCTTTTTGGCGATTCCCAGAGCGGCCTGCCGGAGACACCGGATTATTCTCCCTGGAAGAAAACCTTGCATGCAGCTGTACAGGCTCATCCTGAGGCAGCCTTTTTCATGAACCTGGGCGATCTGGTGGAAATCGGTCAGGACTATGCTCATTGGCGGGAATGGTATGGAGCGGCAGCGGATGTATTGCAGCAGCTGCCCTTCATGCCGGTGCTGGGAAATCATGAAACCTATGATACCCCCGATGAGGAGCATTCCACCCTGCCGCTGTATTTCCTCCATCAGTTCTATCTGCCGGAAAACGGTCCGCAGGGCTTGCAGCGGCAGGTTTATTCCTTTGATTACGGCCCGGTGCATTTCAGCGTACTGGACAGCCAGTTCCAGGAGGAGCAGTCCGAGAGGCCTGATTTGCTGGCCGATGAACTGCATTGGCTGGAGCAGGATCTGGCTGATTCCCGACAGCCCTGGAAGGTTGTCTGCTTTCATAAGACACCATATTATAATAAGGCTGTACGGGCCAATGAAGCCTTGAAAAAAGCGCTGCTGCCCATCCTTGATAAATATCAGGTGGATCTGGTAATCAATGGACATGATCATGCCTATTCCCGTACCTATCCTTTGCGGGGCGATCATTTTGGCGAACATCCATCGGAGGGAACCATCTATCTGATCACCGGCCGCAGCGGGCGGAAATGCTACGCGGATTTATCAGCGAAGCTTTGGGATGCTTTTTTTTACGATCCCCAGGCAGAGCCGAATTATATCGTGCTGCATGCGGAACCGCAGGTACTTACACTTATGGCCTGCAGCCAGAGTGGCCGGGTCATTGATCATTTTGAAATAGATAAGCAGAACGATCAGCTTTGGCCAAAGCTGGCGCTGCCCCAGCCGGCTTTGCAGCCAGAGCTGGTACTGTGGGGACGGCGGCTTTCTCCCGCGGTGTATCCCCTCAGGGAAGGACGCTGCTGGTATATTCCACTCCAGTCTTTTTTTGAAGCCAGCGGCGGTCATCTGCAGCCGCTGGACCAAGGCGGCTGCGAGGTCATATATGCTGGAAAAACCATGGATTTCTCTATGGGCAGTTCTTTGGCTATGGAGGGAACGGTACGCCATACGCTGCTTCGTCCGCTGCGTTATAAGCAGGAGCAATATCTGCTGACAGTAGAGGACATAGAAAAGCTGTTCGGGTTTTCCTGGCATTATGATCCGATGCTCCGTTTCTTGTTCCTGGCCCATTGATGCGCCCGGATTGCCGCTGGCTATAAACACGGCATTTTTTTTCGTACTTTTGTTTGGTTTTTGTTTAAAATAGAACATATATATGGTATACTAAAGGCATCAAAGAATTTAGGGGTGCTTGATTATGCGACGCAACCGTGGTTCAGAGGAACGGCAGAAGAATATATTTGATTTCATTAAGGATTTTCTGATGGAAAAGGGCTATCCGCCTTCGGTACGGGAAATCGGCAAGGCAGTCGGCTTGAAGTCCAGTTCCACGGTCCATGGGTATCTTGCCCGCCTGGAGGAGGCCGGTCTCATCAAACGTGATCCCACGAAGCCACGGGCTATTGATATACTGAATGAGAAGCCCTGGGATAAGACGGTCAGTGTCCCCCTGGTAGGAGCTGTGACCGCCGGTGTGCCTATATTGGCAGAGGAAAATATCGAGGATGTGTTCTCTTTTCCCCAGGGACTCATCGGTACCCGTGATGATGCCTTCATGCTGCGGGTCCAGGGTGAGAGCATGATCAAGGCCGGTATCTTTGATGGTGACTATATCCTGGTCCGCCAGCAGGACACCGCGGATGACAATGACATCGTAGTGGCACTTGTCAATGACAATACCGCAACGGTCAAGCGCTTTTTCCGTGAAAAGGACTGCATTCGCCTGCAGCCGGAAAATGATACCATGGAGCCCTTTTATGAGAAGAATGTAGCAATTTTGGGAAAGGTCATCGGTGTTTATCGTCAGATGTGACACGGTCTTATGAGTTTCCCCATCACAAATGCCCCGACAGGAAGATATAGATACCTGCCGGGGCATATTTTATCGTTGCCAATATTCTTTTGCCATATAGATGACTGCTATGGCCGCTGCTATTGTCCGGTATTCAGAATCAAAAACGGCAACGGTCAGGGCATGATCCCTGGGGAGTACGGTCATGTTTTTTCGGATGGTGCCGATCAGGCGCGTTCCCAGGCGCATGGTATAGACCGGCATTTCCGCTACCTTTATGCGGGTAATTTGAAGGCGTTCCCCTCCCAGTTCTATGCTCATTATTTTCCCAAAAAAATGTGTCCTTTTCAGGATACCCATAAAAGCATTTTCCTGGGTATAGAATCGATAGCCAGGAAGGAAAAGGCAGGATCTTTTTTCAAAATACAGCAGCTGTTTTTCCGATGGATAGGCCCGCAGGCTCAGCTTTGCCGGCGATGCATTGGTTTCAATGGTATACAGAAGCTGTTTTTCAGCATTCCAGAAAAGATAGGATGGCTGCTGCAGGGCCTGCATGAGCATGTATCCCACATCGTCATGCCGGCAGGGCTGGAACACCTTCTTTACGGTGGCCGGGTCCGGCGGTATGCCATTCAGGGCATACAGGCTGAATATTTTTTGAAAAGCGTGCAGCAGGGACAGAAGCTGAATGTTTCCAGCGTCATGGATGGCAGGCTGTGGTGCGGATTTTGGTTTTGATTGGAGCTGAAGCAGGTCGTCCACCGCAGTCAGATAGAACTGGGTATCGCGGTAGGCACCGTAGATGAAACGGCCATTGGCATCTGGCCCATAGATGATAGCTGGGCCGGGAACTCCACGCACCTGGCCGTTCCAGCCGCATCCCAACGGCGTTATTACTGGCTGCAGTGCCAGGCATATTTCATCCATGCTGTTTTCTGGCATACCGAAAATCTCTTCTGTTTTTGTAAAGGCTGACCGCCGTTTCCAGTCCGGGTATTTTATGCAGCATAGGCCGGCCAGGCAGAGACTGATGGCTGTGATGATCAGAAAGGCTTTTTCATCGCTGCGCTGCCAGAGCACTAGGCCAAGCAAAAACAGGCCGGCGGTAATCCCCTTATAAATGATATTGTCCATATAAACACTCCAGAAATCTTCTTAAGTACTATTTTCAATCTTTTTAAAGAAATTTACAATAGTTTTAACAAAAGTGGTCGTTTTTCTGCAAAAGTGGTCATGAAATCCGTTTTATGATAAAATAATTCTAAATTAAGATATAGGATGATTTTTATGAATATTGCTATTATAGATGATGAGGTTCAGGCACAGGATGAAGTCAAGGCCTGTTTGACAGAATATCTGCAGATCCATCATCCGGAGCTCATCCCGAATGTGCGTTTTTTCACCTTTGATTCGGCAGAAACTTTTCTGGAAGGCTTTCAGGAAGGAACCTTTGCCCTTTTGCTGCTGGATATATACATGAAAGGAATGAACGGGATGGAGGCTGCCAGGGAGATCCGGAAGCGCAGCGATACCTGCCCCATTATTTTTCTGACAACCAGTACGGAACATTTATTGGATGGTTATACTGTATTTGCAGCCGGCTATCTTCTAAAGCCTCTGCAGGACAGCCGGGAGCTTTTTTTTGAGGTCATAGAGCACTGTCTGCCGCTTATCCTTGCCAGTCAGCAGCAGCTCCGCATCCTTTCCCAGGGAATTGCATTGAAGGTGCCCTTTCGGCAGATCCTCTATCTGGATTGCAGCCACAGCCATCGGGTGATCCTGCATCTGTCAGAACAAACGTTTGCCGCTCAGGAAAGCTACAGCGAATGTGCCGAAATCCTATTGGATGATCAGCGCTTCCTGGAATGCTATCATCGTATCATTGTCAATATGGATGCTATTGTCTCCATGGAGGAAGAAAGCTTTCGGCTGAAAAATGGTGTTCTTCTGCCTATCAGCCGGCGCAAGCGGCTCCCGGTAACAAAACAGTACATGCTTTATTTAGCAGCGAAATGAGAGGAATAGTATGACTACCCTGGAATATACCCTTTCCGTGCCCCTGCTGATCCTGCTGATCCAGCTTGGGGGCGCCTATTTGCGATATCTTCCCTTTGAACGCATCTGTACGAAGGAACTGCGCAGCCAGCTGGCAAAGCTTTGTCTGCTGTGGTCAGTACTGGCATTTTTTTTGTATTATTACATATTTGCGGTATTCGGTCTCCGCATCATTGTGTACAAATTATTGCTTTTTCTTGGCTGGATTCCCTATTTCCTTCTTACGGCATATGTCATCCGCTGCCATATGGCGCAGCATATTTTTATTTTCGGCATGCAGACAATCTACGTGTTTTTGCTTCATACGCTGAGTATTTCTGTTATTCCCTACATGCCGGTCTATGCCAACATATCCCGGCTGATTTTGATTCAGGGGATTTGCTATCTGGCCTTCTTCTTTTTGCTGCTGCCGTTGGGGAAAAAGATTTTCCGTCAGCTGCTTCCTTCCAGGCAGTTCATCAACGATAAGTCCTATGGCTATTATATTGCCCTGCTGCCGCTTTTTATTATCATCAGCCATATTTCCTTTGTCATAGACAACAAGTTCCATTCCTGGCAGGAGCTGGTCTCCCGCTGCATGTTCGCCGGCTGCTTTTTTCTGATTTATCGTTATACGAAATTAGAGGCTAAGGATACGGAAAAACAGAATATGCTCACCCACAGCAACAAGCTGCTGTCCAGCCAGCTCCAATCCCTGCAGGATTATACGCTGCTGATGCAGGACAGCCAAAAGCAGCTTTCCATCCTGCGCCATGATATGCGTCATCAGGCGCGGCTGCTTTATACCCTCATTCAGGAGGAAAAGTTCCCTGAGGCGTTGGGCCTTCTTCAAACGGTGGATAACCACCTGGAAAAGACGGCCCTGCACCCCTACTGCAAAAATCCCATCATCAACGCAGCCTTTTCCATTTACATAAAGAAGGCCCAGCGGCTGGGTATTGAGGTTTCCGCAAAAATAAATCTGCCGGAAAAAACACCGGCAAATGAAAACGATCTGGCTGTTCTTTTGTCCAACCTCATGGAAAATGCCATCATTGCCAGCCTGAAGCAGCCGGCTGATAGGCGAAAGATCACCATTACGGCACAGACCAAAGAAAACCAGGTGATTCTCTGCCTGGAAAATCTCTATGATATTGATCTGAGCTTCGGGGAGGACGGCTTGCCTAAGACCTCTGCGGCCGGCCATGGTACCGGCATGGATTCCTTTACCGCATTCGTGAAGAAATATCATGCTGTCACCAGCTTTACTCAGGAGAATGGCCTGGTGAAGGTGCTTATTTATTGGAAGTTCCCCGCAGCATAAAAAGCAAATACAGCGCCTTTATCAGGGAGAGATCCCGGATGAAGGCGCTGTATTTTATTTTTGCACATATGGGATTGGAAATGCAGGCAGGTGAGTTCCCTAATTATTTCGTGATTGCTGCACCAGCTGCTGTTTTTCGTGGCAGAGGTGATCATCAATGCGCTGCAGAAAATCGGTTGCTGCCATTTTCATTTCCGGAGCGTAAAGGTCATAAATCAGATGGCACTGCAGCGGATAAGGCCGATCAGGGGCGCTTCCTTCGTTGAAAATATCAATCCGCCGCTGGATGTCCAGGGTTACATTCATGATTTCTTCGGAGCCTTGGATATCATTCAGGACAATGCAGAATTCATGACCGGCATAGCGGGCAATAAAATCATCCCGGCGCACAGCCTTACGCAGCAGTGTGAAAAGCTCCTGCAGGGCCTCATTGCTCCGGGCTCTCCCCCACTGCATGTGGATAGCCGGAAAGTTTTCCAGGTCAATGAGAAGTACCGCAAACATCATTCCCGGCAGTGTCTCACGGATGCGCCTTTGGATATGCAGCTCCAGCCGGTGCCTGTTATAGGCATTTGTGATGAAATCATGACCGGATATGTGGCTTTGCACGGTAATGAAAACCGCAATAAGGGAAAAAGCGATTCCGGCGGGAACAAAGGAAAGGTCTGCCGTGTACAGGGCCCCCAGCAGCGCCAGCAGTACGGGTACGGGAAAAAACAATAAAGAATAGAGATTCTCACGGTTCAAATGGTTGCGCCAGTAGATCACCAGGCCTTCGATTTCCAGCAGGACCAGGAAAGGCAGCAGCATATGGAGCCAGAACAACACCCCGTGATGATAGCCGCCATCCTCGGGAAAATAGAAATACCAGCCTGTCCGGAAGGAAGAAAGGAGCAGCAGCATATCCAGAATGTAAATCAGGACAGGCAGCCAGGTCCAATATTGCAGCCCCCCGGGTTTTTCTTTTATCTGTGAACGGACCCATAGGAATATCGGCCAGGTGATCAGGGTGCAGAGAGCAAAGGTAACGAACATTGCAAGCTGCATCATCACCGGCGGCAGATATCCGGCGCCCCGGGTCGACAGGTAATCGGTCAGCAGCAGCAGCATTGCTGTGAGCAGGATCCGGCTGAACATGCGGACCTGCAGGGCATATTCATCCATTTCCCGCTGCAGGATGAAATAGAGCATTCCCAGCAGCAAAAAGGCGTAGCTGTTCACATCAAAAACCAGATATCCGTCCATATATATCCTCCGCAGCTTTTATTTCCGGACCAAATCCTCAATAGCCTGGGCTGCGCCCAGAATGCCAATCATCGCGTGCTCAAAGGTGAGACCGCCCTGCAGGTATACGTTGTAGGGTTTCCGCAGCGGGCCGTCCGCGCTGAATTCAATGGAGGCTCCCTGCACGAAGGTCCCGGCAGCCATGATGATCTTGTCGGCATAACCGGGCATATCCCAGGGTTCTGGGGCGGCAAAGGAATCCACGGGAGAATATTTCTGTATGCCGCCGCAGAAAGCGATGAGTTTTTCCGCCGAGCCAAGCTCGATGGCCTGGATGATGTCGCCGCGTACCTCCGTGGGCAGCGGCAGCGTCTTGTAGCCCAGCGCAGCGAACATGCCAGCCGCAAAAACAGCGCCCTTGATAGCCTGGGCCACCACGTGGGGTGCCAGGAACAGTCCCTGGAACAACAGGCGGTTATTGGCTAGGGAAGCTCCCAGCTCATCCCCCATACCCGGAGCTGTAAGCCGATAGGAGGCCAGCTCCACCAGCTCGTCCCGGCCGGCGATATAGCCGCCGGTGGGAGCGATTCCGCCGCCGGGATTCTTGATGAGGGAACCCGCCATGATATCTGCACCGGCCTGTACCGGCTCCTGCAGATCCACGAATTCCCCATAGCAGTTATCCACAAAGCAGATGCAGTCCGGTTTTGCCTTTTTGACCTCGGCACAAATGGTGCGGATATCCTCGATGGTCAGCGGCGAGCGCATGCTGTAGCCGCGGGAACGCTGGATGAGCACCATCTTTGTCGCCGGCTTCACCTTTTCAGCAATGCCGGCAAGATCCACTTTTCCCTCCACCATGGGAAGCTCGTCGTAGAGGATGCCGAATTCCTTCAGGGAACCCTTGCTGGGATTGGCATAGCCGATGACCGTCTGCATGGTATCATAGGGGGCGCCGGTGAGGGATACCAGCTCATCTCCGGGCCGCAGTATGCCGAAGAGCACAGTGGCCAGAGCATGGGTGCCGGAAACGAACTGGGTACGGACCAGGGCCCTTTCGGCGCCGAAGATTTCCGCATAGAGCTCCTCCAGCTTGCTGCGGCCAATATCATCGTAGGCATAGCCTGAGGTGGTATTGAAATGGGCATCCGATACCCGCACCTTGCGCATGGCATCCAGTACCTTCAGGGTGTTCTGCTCGGCGATGGCATCGATATGTTTGAACAGCGGCCGGGACTCTTCAAGAACTCTTTGTTTGATATCCAGTAATTTTTTTGAAAATGTCATGATTTTGATTCCTTGCTTTCTTCTATTGTGTATTTTAGGAAAGGCTCTGCTTCCGAATGGGGCAGCAGTACCTCCAGGATGGTTCCCTGCTCATTATAATCGGTCCGGCGGATAGCGGCAATCTGATGGAGCCGGGTAACCGCAGCTCCATCAGCGAAGGGGATGCAAAGGGTCAGGGACAGCTGGCTTTCCGCGAAGAAATCAGCTATCCGCTGCCGCAGCAGATCCAGGTTCTCTCCGCTGCGGGCGGAGACGAATACCCCTTCCCTGCCCCGCTCCATGCGATTGCAGAGATTGGGGCTGGCCAGCCGGTCGGATTTATTGAATACGTACAGCATGGGTTTTTCCGCCGCATCCAGCTCCTTGAGAACCTCCATGACAGCGGCAATCTGCAGTTCGTAGTTTTCATTGCTGCAGTCCACCACATGGAGCAGCAGATCCGCCTCCGATACCTCCTCCAGGGTGGCATGGAAAGCGGATACCAATGTATGGGGGAGCTTCTGGATGAAGCCCACCGTATCGGTCAGCAGGATTTCCTGCTGATCCGGCAGCTGGGTGCGCCGTGTAGTTGGATCCAGCGTGGCAAACAGCTTATCCTCCGCAAATACCTCTGAGCCGGTCAAGGCGTTGAGCAGCGTGGATTTTCCCGCATTGGTGTAGCCCACCAGAGCCACCAGCGGAATACGGGCCTCCCTGCGGCGGTTCCGATGCAGCTGCCGATGCTGGGCCAGCCGGGAAATTTCCTTTTCAATGTCGTGGATTTTGGCATAAATGCGCCGGCGATCCACCTCCAGCTTGGTTTCTCCTGGTCCCCGGGTACCGATGCCGCCGCCCAGCCGGGATAGCACCAGGCCCTGGCCGCCGATACGGGGCAGATTGTATTTGAGCTGGGCGAGCTCTACCTGGAGCTTGCCTGCCTGGGAATTGGCCCGCTGGGCAAAGATGTCCAGGATCAAAGCCGTGCGATCCAGTACCTTGATGCCCAGCAGCTGTTCCAGGTTGTGCTGCTGGGAAGGCGTCAGCTCATCATCCAATAGCAGCAGATTCGCGTCAGCGTTCTGCACGGCCATGGCGATTTCCTCCACCTTGCCCTTGCCGAGGAAAAGGGCCGCATCCGGCTTATCCCGGCGCTGGGTGAACCTTCCCACCACGGTGGCTCCGGCCGTTTCCGCCAGCCGTGCCAGCTCGGCCAGAGATTCCTCCAATGACCAGGGCGATGGATTGCCGGTATATTCTATGCCGGCCAGCAGGGCCCGCTCCGCTTCCTCCGCCGTTTCGTTCATATTCTGCCGGCCCAGTTTTTTATTGATGGCCGTGATGATCCAGGTCAGCCGCAGCTGATTCAGCATAGCCGCCTGCACGGGGCCGAAGCCCTGCAGCCTGGGGGTGCCGTCCTCATCCTGCTCGCCGGTGAAAAAAGCGGCACTGCCCATGATTTCACTGCCCTGGCGGCCAATTGCCGCCATCACGTCGAAGCGCAGACGGCGCAGTGAGGAAACATCCGGTGCGCTCAGGGTGGTATCTCCGCTGGGATGGGTATGGATGCAGCGGATTCCTGACAGGCGCTGATTGCTGCGGGCCTTCAGCTCCGGCAGATCCACAGTGGCGGAGTCCCCCACCGATACCTGCAGGATTTTTCCCTGGCGGTTGATGTAGACGGCCACTTCCCGGTCTAAAAGCTCAGTGATTTCCACCAGCTTTTCATTCAGGTCATTTGTCGAAAGCTGCCCGATGGGCACAGTGCATTCATAGAGTGCTTCCAAGGCCTTGATGATATGGGCCTTGATATTCTGTAAATCGCCATGAACGTTCAAAACCTCACCTCTTTCAGCCGCGGTTCATGATATTCTGTATATGCTTCAAGGTAATGGAAAGGGAGCCGTCGCCGTTGCGGTTGAACTCCACAAATTCAGTGTTCTCGAAGTAATCCGTGGGAATCGTAAGCTCGATGCCGGTATCTGTCTTCAGCTTATGGCTGCGCATCTTCTTGAGGGTAGATTCCTGGTCCATGGTAACGGGTTCCGTAAAGCCGGCCTCCTGGATCTGTTGGCTGTAATCCGCCTGCATAGCCGGATTATCCTTGAATACGGCCTTACCGGCTTCCCGGGGATCCAGCTCGGCGGATACCTCCATATTTTCCGCGATATAGGATTTCATCGCCGCAGCCGCAGCCACGTTATCCTGTCCGTAGGCCTCTGCCACCTGCTTCACCGTCTGGCTGATTTTTTTGATGGTTTCCTTTGGTGAAGGGGCCTGGGCACATTCCAGCAGGATTTCCGGAAAGACAAAAATGGAATTGCCATCAATGGTATATTTCTTTGCCAGGATGGAAAGTGCCAGGCTCTGGGCATCGATAAAGGCAAATTCCTCTATCTTCTGGGTCAGGTTCGGCAAAATGGAATAATGGTTCACGATATCGTTCCGGGTGCCGGTTTCGGTCTGGGTGACCTGATGCACGAAGCCCATATGGCTGCTGCATTTGAAAATGACGATTTTCCGTTCATCCTCAATGCGCACATCGCAGATGATGAGATCCGCGGATACCATTTCCTCCGCATGGGAAAGAGCCTGCTCCAGCGTGTGGGCGATTTCCTTGGAAAAGGGAACAAAGTCCATATCACCTGACAGGTAGCCCGTTAAAAGCTTCTTGCATTCACTGTCCTCATAGAATACGCCGGTCTTTGCTTCCTGGCTGGCCAGGGATTTTTCGATATGCTTGAGCAGGAATTCCTCGATGCTGCCGCTGGCTTCCAGCAATTCATCGGAAAAGGCTGTCATTCCGGTATTGAAATCCAATATATGCAGGATGGCCTTATCGATTACAATCATTTAAACACCTCATAATTCATAAAGAACGCCTGTATCATGAAATACAGGCGGTTTTTATTATTTTACCATGAAGGGATGGGTTTCGGCAAATTTTCAGCCCTGCGCTGCCAATTTTTCGCGGATGCCTTCCAGCCGCGGCTTCAGGTTGGCATCCAGTTTTTCCTCCAGCTCGGGGAGTTCGGTGGCATCAAAGGTATAATTGACATCCGGAATATTGTTGATACGGGCCTCACCAAAAAATTCATCCCGGAACATATTATAGTAGATGATGAAATTGCTATCCACCGTGAAATCCGAGTAATCAAAGACGATATAGGATCCGTTGAGCACCCGTACCGGCTGATCCGGCCGGATGAAGAGCTGGAATCCCTCCAGTGTGTCAGGAAGCAGCTTTTTGTAGTCCCATTCCAGTATGTGCTTGTCCCGGACGATGCGGTTGATGGTCGCCGGGTTAAACTCTGCCAGGTCGTGCAGCATGCCCTCAAATTGTTCCGTCAACAGCCTTTCAAAGGAAGGCAGATCCGGGGCAATGAACTCGATGCGGCAGAATTCTGTCAGGCCGATGCGGACCCGCAGTTTATATTCATGGGTTTCCTCATGGAAATACGTGGTGAGGCTGCGATGGATATCCTCATTGCTATAGCTGTACAGCTCATACATATCATCATTTACCCGCATTTCCTTCTGATAGTGAAAGCCAAACCATTGGGCAGGCAGCTTTTCCATATAGGCCCAGTCCGCCGTATCCTGCTCCACCTTGGCAATGTTTTCTTTTTTCAATGCATCCACCTCTGTTTATATTTTAGTCCAGCCTCCACAGTATCCCTATTTCTCTAAAGCGGCCTCGTAGACCAGTGACATGATGCTGCCGTAGCTGCCGGCCACAAAATCATCGGTGATGAAGGTGTTGGGCTTGCCGGGGACATTGGGGGCATGGACCCGGTTGGTGAGCAGCAGGATAGCCATATCGTAATGGGGATCGATACAGATATCAACTCCGGTCCAGCCGGAATGGGCAATGGCTTCCGGGCTGGCATAGGGGCCGAATTCCCAGATGCGCTCCGGAAAGATCATCTTGTTCCAGCCCAGGCCGAACCGGGCATTGCGATCCGTGGGCTTGGTGAAATAATCAAAGATTCCGGGACGGCAGAGACGATAGCTTCCATAGCCGCCGCGGTTCAGCAGCAGCTGGGCCAGCACGGCCAGCTCCCGGGCCTGGGAAAAGAGCCCGGCATGGCCGGAAACGCCGCCCATGGAGTACCAGGCCAGCTCATCGTGAACCTCGCCCTGCAGGGTATAGGTGCGTACGCCCGGGAAGCTGATCATGCCGCTGCGGGTGTTGCCGCAGGGCTCGGTAGCGGCACAATCCTTGGGCTGGAAGCCCTTTTTCAGCGGATTGAAAAGGGTGTGGGCAAGGCCCAGGGGAGCGTAGATATGCTTCTCCGCGTAGGAATCCAGCCGCTCGCCGGTGATCCTTTCCAATATGGCGGTCAGCAGCATATAGTCGGTATCGCTATAGAGGGTTTTTGTGCCCAGGGGATAGGAAAAAGGCACCTGGGGCAAAAGAGCAATGGTTTTTTCCCTCTGCAGGGAATAGAATCGGCCTGCGGCGGGCCGATGGAAGGGAACCTGTGAGGCATAGCCGGCGGAATGGGTCATCACATCCCGGATGCGTACCTGCTCCCGCCCGTCGCCGCGGTATTCCGGCAGATATTTGACCACGTAATCCTCCGGGCTGACCCGGCCCTCGTCCATGAGCTTCATGTAAGAAAGTATTACGGCATACATCTTCGTATTGGAGGCCAGATCAAACATGGCTGCTGTGGTCATAGGCTGGCGCCGGGATTCTGGCAGCAGCTGGTCCTTTTCGTAGAGCTTCGCCCAGCCGTAGGCGCTTTCCTTGACGATGCGGCCATTTTTTACCACCAGCAGCACGGCACCGGGGAATCCCCTCTTGATTTCGGATTCCATGATCCTGTCGATTTTATTCAGTTTATCCGCACTCATACCAGCCTGGGCGGGGGTTCCCCGGGTCAGCTCCGGATAGGGAATGCTGGCTGTCAATTGGCCCGTAGCCGGCTGCAGCTGCAGCACCTTCAATGTGTTGTCACCATCCTGGCAATAGCCGCCGATAAACAGCTGGATTTTCCCCTCGGGCAGCGGATCTTCCAGGGGCAGCCGCCGTCCATTGATATATACGGCAGCATGGCGGACACCATGGTTTTCCAGCAGCAGCGTCCCCCGTCCCTGATAGCCCTTGAACAGGCGGCGGTTCAGCGCGTATTCCTCGCCGGGCTCCGCCGGGTCCGGGAACGCGGCCCTGATCTGTGTCTGGGTGGCAGCTGCTGCAGGAGGCTCCTGTGCATAAATGGTTCCACCGGCCAGCTGAAGGCTGCAGAAGAGTGCCGCGGCCCATATTTTTTTCTGATCCATAGACGGAAAGCCTCCTCACGAATAGCGATATCAATATATGTAGTTTAGCACATCAGGGCAGACAAAGCCAATGCCCTGCCCCGCCGGGCTTTTAGGAAAAACAGATGCCAGCTCCGGGAAGCTGGCATCTGCAGGGTAAGGCTATTCCATTTTATTGCTCTTATTTACCGGTCCGGCCTCTCTTGGTCATGGGAATTCCCTGCTTGCAAAGGGGGCATTCCTCCGGCTTGTAGGTTTCCACATTCATATGCAGCAGTGCAGTGCAGGGAACATCCCCAAAGCTTGCCTTGCCGCCGCTGCGATCCACCAGCATGCTCACCGCGACCGGGATGCCGCCATGAGCCTTGACCACATCGATGACTTCCTTGATGGAGCCGCCGGTGGTAACGATATCCTCAACGATGAGTACCCGTTCGCCGGGCTGCAGTCCAAAACCGCGGCGGAAGGTCATTCTGCCGTTTTCCCGCTCAGTGAAGATGGCTCTTGTCCCCAGGGCCTTGCCTGTTTCGTGGGCCAGCAGGATACCGCCCGTTACAGGTCCGACTACCGTCTGGATATTCTGATCCTTGAATTTTTCGGCCATGGCCTGGCAGAGCTTTTCCGTATATTCAGGATGCTGGAGCACGTTGAATTTCTCCACATAATGAGGGCTGTGCAGGCCGGAGGTCAGCAGAAAATGGCCCTCCATGATGGCGTTGGTCTTTATGAGTAAATCCTTGACTTCCTGTTCTGTCATGCAATCGTCTCCATTTCCTTGATAATAGTGAGTGCAGCATCCCTTGGGCTCTCTGCCTGGCGGATGGGCCGGCCGATGACCAGATGGGATGCACCGTTTTTCAGCGCAGCAGCTGGCGTGGCGATGCGGCTCTGATCATTGATGGCCGCTCCTGCCGGGCGTATGCCCGGTGTCACGATGAGAAAATCCGGTCCGCAGGCTGCGCGGATGGCCGCGGCTTCCTGCGGAGAAGCAACTACCCCGTCCAGACCGGCCTTTTTCGCCAGCTGGGCAAGCCGCACCACCTGTTCAGCGATGGTCATCGGCTGGCCAAGTCCCTGCCAGTCCGCCTCATTGATACTGGTGAGGATGGTTACGGCAATGAGCTTTGGCCGGGGAATGTCCAACCGCCGGGCTTCTGCTTTTATCCGGTCGGCGGCTGTCTTCATCATGGTATAGCCGCCAGAGGCATGGACATTCAGCATGGTTGCCCCCAGGCGCATGAGGGAGCATAGTCCCTCAGCCACGGTATTGGGGATGTCATGCAGTTTAAGATCCAGGAAAATGTCCTTATCCTGGCTTTTCAGATAGGTGATGACCTGGCTGCCGGCACTGTAAAACAGCTCCATGCCCACCTTATAATAGCTTACACTGTCTCCCAGAAGCTCCACAAAAGCTTCTACCTCTCGCATGGTATGGAAGTCCAGTGCGGCGATGAGTCGCGAATCTGCCATCTGCATCCTTCTTTCTATAGCTTCAGGGCACCGACGATTTCCGCAACATTGCGGATGCCGCGTTCCCTTAGATAGGTATCGATTCCGGTGCTGATCTTTTCGGCGATGCCAGGATCAACAAAATTTGCGGTACCGATGGAAACGGCACTGGCACCGGCCAGCAAAAACTCGATGGCATCCTCGGCCGAGGCTATACCGCCCATGCCGATGACAGGCACCTGTACCGCCTGTGCTGTCTGCCAGACCATGCGCAGAGCCACGGGCTTGATGCAGGGACCGGAAAGGCCCCCGGTGATATTGCCCAGCACGGGCCGTTGGCTGCGGATATCGATGGCCATACCCAAAAGGGTATTGATAAGGGAAATGGCATCCGCTCCGGCAGCCTCTGCGGCCTTCGCCATCTGTACGATGTCGGTCACATTTGGTGAAAGCTTCAGGATCACCGGTTTTTTCGTATGTCTCTTTGCTTCAGCCGTGACCGCGGCGGCAGCCTTTGGATCCGTACCGAATATGATACCGCCCTCCTTCACATTGGGGCAGGATACGTTGAGCTCGATGGCGGCTACGCCGGGAACATCCAGCATAGCTGCCAGCTGGCCGTATTCCTCCACTGTGCTTCCGGAGATATTCACAATGACATTCATGTGGTACTTTTCAATACGGGGCAGGATTTCCTGCAGAAAAGCATCTGCACCGGGGTTTTCCAGTCCGATGCAATTCAGCATGCCCGCCGGGGTTTCTGTGATGCGTACGCCATCATTGCCGCGGCGAGGCTTCAGGGTTGTTCCCTTCACCACCACCGCGCCCAGTGCGCTGAGGTCCAGGAAATCAGCAAATTCCTCTCCAAAGCCGAAAGTGCCTGAAGCGGTCATGACCGGTGAAGCCATGGCGATGCCGGCCAGCTTGGTGGCAAGCCGTGTATTCTTTTCCATCAGAACACCTCCTGTGCGGGAAATACCGGACCGTCCTTGCAGACCTTTTTCCGCTGACCATCCGTTGTGTCGATGGAGCAGGAAAGGCAGGCACCCAGTCCGCAGGCCATGCGTTTTTCCAGGGATACCTCGCAGGCAATCCCCGCTTCGCTGGCAATGCGGGCAGCACAGCGCATCATTATTTCTGGTCCACAGACAAAGACCTGGTCGAAGGTGCCTTTCTGCAGCAGCTGCGGCAGGAGGGTGACGGTAAAGCCCTTGGTTCCCATAGATCCGTCATCGGTCGTAATGAAGATATCCTGCACCAGTTTGTCGTAAAGTCCGGGCCAGAACATTTCTTCTGCGCTGCGTCCCCCCATGAGGATTGACGCTCTGCCGGCAAAGGCCTTTGCCAGGAACAGCAGCGGGGCAATGCCCATGCCGCCGCCTACCAGCAGCGGCTTTTCTGCTGTGCAGCTGAAGCCGTGGCCGAGAGGCCCCAGGCAGTTGATCGTGTCCCCTGGCTGCAGGCCGGCCATAGCGGCCGTCCCCTTTCCCACCACCCGATAGATGAGGGTCAGAGTGCCTGCAGCCGCATCGGCATCCGCCAGGCTGATGGGACGGCGCAGCAGCAGCTGGCCGCGCTCCACCCGTACCTGGACGAACTGCCCTGGCCTGGACTGCCGGGCAATTGCGGGGCAATGGACCAGCAGCCGGTACATTTGGGGACCGATGCAGCAGTGTTCAAGGATTTTTCCATCCATAGCCAGCTTAGGCAAGGTCATCACCACCGCCTACATAGTCCTGCAGAGCCAGCGAGTATACCAGTCGGCGTTCCCGCATGAAGGAGAGCACCCGGAGAACCTCCCAGGCTGTATCCAGGGAGGTCAGGCAGGCGATGCCATGCTCCACGGTTGCCCGGCGGATCTTGAAGCCGTCCTTGGCGGAGCCCTTGCCCTGGGTGAGGGTATTGATGACCATGTTGATCTGTCCGGTCTTTATCATCTGGATGATATCGGTGCTGCGTTCGTGAACCTTGCCCACGATATCGGCATCGATGCCCAGCGAACGGATGGCCCGGGCAGTACCTTCGGTAGCGGCCAGTTCAAAGCCCAGCTCCGAGAAGGCCTTTGCCAGCTGTTTCATTTCATCCTTATCCTTATCAGCTACGGTGAAAAGGATGCGGCCCTTCACCGGAATATTCATGCCGGCACCGGTGATGGCCTTGTAGAGGGCACGGGCATAGTGGTAATCGATGCCCATGACCTCGCCGGTGGATTTCATCTCTGGTCCAAGGGAAATATCCACATCCTGCATCTTCGCAAAGGAGAATACCGGAGCCTTGACTGCCACATAAGGTCTTGGCGGTACCATGCCGGATTTGAAGCCCAGCTCCTTCAGGGAGGCGCCAAGGGCTACCTGCGTAGCCACATCTACCATCTTCACATCGGTGACCTTGCTCAGGAAGGGCACGGTGCGGCTGGACCGGGGATTGACCTCGATGACATAGACCTCGCCGTCCACTACCACATACTGGATGTTCAGCAGGCCCTTTACATGCAGGCCGATGGCCAGGCGCTTCGTGTAATCGATGATGGTGTAGATGACCTTGGAGGACAGTGTCTGGGGCGGATACACGGCGATGCTGTCGCCGGAATGCACGCCGGCCCGCTCCACATGTTCCATGATGCCCGGAATCACCACGTCGATACCATCGGAAATTCCGTCGACCTCTACCTCAGTTCCCTGCATGTACCGGTCGACCAGCACCGGATGATCCGGTGTTACCTTGACCGCGCGGCTCATGTAGTCCTTGAGTTCGTCTTCATTGTAGACGATTTCCATTGCCCGGCCGCCCAGTACGTAGGAAGGGCGTACCATGACCGGATAGCCGATTTCAGCGGCGCCCTTGATGGCATCCTCCAGGTTTGTTACGCTGGTTCCCCGCGGGCGGGGAATCTGGGCCTGGGTGAGCACCTCATCAAAGCGCTCACGGTCCTCGGCCCGGTCGATATCGTTCACTGAGGTGCCGAACACCTTGACTCCGGCAGCCTGCAGGGATGCGGCCAGATTGATGGCTGTCTGGCCGCCAAACTGGACGATGACGCCCTCGGGCTGTTCCTTGTCGATGATGTTCAGTACATCCTCCGGTGTGAGCGGCTCAAAGTACAGCCGGTCTGAGATATCGAAATCGGTGCTGACCGTCTCCGGATTGTTGTTGACGATGATGGCCTCGATGCCCATTTCCCGCAGAGCCCATACAGAATGGACGGAGCAGTAATCGAACTCGACACCCTGTCCGATGCGGATCGGGCCAGAGCCCAGAACCATGACCTTGCGTTTGGCGGAGGTTGTATCCACCTCATCCTCCTGGGCATGGAAGGTGGAATAGTAATAGGGAGTTGCTGCCTCAAACTCAGCGGCACAGGTATCTACCATTTTGTAGCGGGGCAGGATATTCATGGTCTTGCGCAATGTGCGGATCTCATCCATGGTCTTGCCGGCAACCTCGGCGATGGAGCGGTCTGCCAGGCCGGCATTCTTGGCCGCCAGCATGAGCTTAGGCGTGATCTCCTCGGTTTTTATGCGGTTTTCAATGGCGGTGATATTTTGGATTTTATAGAGGAACCATTCATCAATCTTTGTGATTTCATGGATTTTATCCACATCGGCAATACCACGGCGCAGTGCTTCCGCAATGACGAAGATGCGCTGGTCATTGATGCGTTCCAGATTCTTCATGACCCGGGCATCATCCCAGCTGTCCATGATATCCATATGCAGCCGGTTTACACCGATTTCCAGGGAACGGACAGCTTTCAGTATGGCTCCCTCGAAGTTGCGGTCAATGGACATGACCTCCCCTGTTGCCTTCATCTGAGTTCCCAGGGTATGGTCGGCGAATACGAATTTGTCAAAGGGCCAGCGGGGGAATTTCACTACGCAGTAGTCCAGTGCAGGCTCAAAGCAGGCCTTGGTCTTCTGGGTCACAGCGTTGGTGATTTCATCCAGGGAATAACCGATGGCGATCTTGGCTGATACCTTGGCGATGGGATAGCCCGTTGCCTTGGAGGCCAATGCCGAGGAACGGCTCACCCGGGGATTTACCTCGATGACATAGTAGCGGTTGCTGTCCGGGTCCAGTGCATATTGGGCATTGCAGCCACCTTCGATGCCCAGTTCGCGGATGATGCGCAGAGAAGCGCTGCGGAGCATCTGATATTCATGATCCGTCAGGGTCTGGGAGGGGGCAACGACTATGCTGTCACCGGTGTGGACACCCACGGGGTCAAAGTTCTCCATGTTGCAGACGGTGATGCAATTGTCGTTGCCATCCCGCATGACCTCGTATTCGATTTCCTTCCAGCCAGCAACACTGCGCTCGATGAGCACCTGGCCAATCATGCTGTATTTCAGGCCCTTGATGACGATTTCAATGAGCTCTTCCTCATTGTCCGCAATGCCGCCGCCGGTGCCGCCCATGGTGTAGGCAGGCCGTACGATGATCGGATAGCCGATTTCATTGGCGAAGGCTACCGCCGACGGAACATCTTCGACGATGGTGCTTTCCGGAATAGGTTCGTTGAGCTTTTGCATGGTTTCCTTGAAGAGCTCCCGGTCCTCCGCTTTTTTGATTGCTTCCAGCGAGGTCCCCAGCAGTTCCACCTTGTATTTTTCCAGGATGCCCTGCTCAGAAAGCTGCACCGCCAGATTGAGGCCGGCCTGGCCCCCCAGGGTAGCCAGCAATCCATCCGGCCGTTCCTTGCTGATGATTTCTTCCAGGAATTCCACTGTCAGGGGTTCAATATATACCCGGTCCGCCATATGGGCATCTGTCATAATGGTTGCCGGGTTGCTGTTGACCAGAACTACCTCCAGTCCTTCCTCCCGCAGTGCGCGGCAGGCCTGAGATCCTGCATAGTCGAATTCAGCAGCCTGGCCGATGATGATCGGGCCGGAACCGATAACCAGAACTTTTTTCAAATAGGCTTTCTTTGGCACAATTATTCCCCCTTCGTAAGCATCGTCCAGAATTGATCGAATAGATACATGTTATCGTCAGGACCCGGCGATGCTTCCGGATGGTACTGTACGGAGAAAATCGGCAGTTCAGTATGACGCATACCCTCAACGGTGCCATCGTTGACCGACAGATGGGTGACCTCCAGCGGCAGTCCGGCAAGGGATTTTTCGTCCACTGCGTAGCCATGGTTCTGGGAGGAAATATGCACCCGGCCATTCTGCAGATTCTTGACTGGCTGATTGGAACCGCGATGGCCGAATTTCAGCTTATAGGTATCAGCTCCTAAAGCCAGTGCCAGCAGCTGATGGCCCAGGCATATGCCAAACATCGGTTTCTTGCCGATGAGTTTTTTGATGTTTTCAATGACCTCAGGCACGTCCTTGGGATCTCCTGGTCCGTTGGATAGGAAGATTCCATCAGGATTCATGCCCAGGATTTCCTCAGCACTGGTCTGCGCCGGTACGATGGTCAGGCTGCAGCCCAGATTGTGGAGGGATTTCAGTATGTTGCGCTTGATGCCGAAATCCATGACAACTACGGAGGGACCATCCTTTTCCATGGTGTAGATCTCGGGGGTGGTGACTTCGTTTACCACATCCTTTTTGATGGGGACCGCGAAAAGCTCATCGATTTCCGTCTGGGCGGCGTCCTCCGGCACGATGATACCCTTCATGGTTCCGGCGGAACGGATCTTGCGGGTTACCGCCCGGGTATCCACATCATAGAGGCAGGGAATCCCCTGCTTGGTGAGAAAATCACTGAGGGAGCCTTCCATCTGCCAATTGCTGCCTTCTTCGCAAAGCTCGCCGATGATGAAGCCGTTGACGAAGGACTTACGGGATTGCATAAAGAGCTCAGCCGCACCGTAATTTCCAATCATCGGGTAGGTCAGTGTGACGATCTGGCGACAGTAGGAGGGATCTGTCAGGATTTCCTGATAGCCCGTCATTCCTGTATTGAAAACGACCTCCCCTGTTGCCTTTATGTTGTTGAGCAGCTGTCCGGTGAACACGCTGCCATCTTCTAAAATCAATTTACCTTTCAAAACAACACCCCCGTTAGCCGTTGATTATTCCATCCTGCATAACAATGTTTCCATCCACCAGGGTCATGACTGCTTTTCCCTTCAATTCACGCCCGATAAAGGGGGAATGGGAACCCTTTGTATAAAATTTCTTTTCGTCCACCGTCCAGCAGAGCTCCGGATCGATGACAGTGATGTCTGCCGGCATCCCCTTGGCCAGGCTGCCGGCCTGCAGATCGAATACCTTGGCCGGTGCCCAGGTCATCTTCTCGATGATCTCCTGCAGGGAAAGCTTTCCGGTATGATAGAGGTCGGTGAGCATAACGCCCAGTGCCGTCTCCAATCCCGGGAAACCGCTTGGCGCATAGCAGTATTCCTGATCCTTTTCCTCCTGGGCATGGGGGGAATGATCTGTGACGATCATGTCGATGGTGCCGTCCTTCAGCCCGGCCAATACGGCTTCCATATCTGCCTTGGTGCGAAGCGGCGGATTGATTTTGGTGGAAGAGTCGCTGAGGCACACGCACTCATCTGTCATAGTCAGATGCTGCGGCGTTACTTCGGCAGTTACCTTTACACCGCGCTTCTTAGCCTGCCGTACCAGATCGACGGCCCGGCCGGAGCTGATGTGGGCCACATGTACCCGGGCATCCGCATATTCCGCCAGCAGGATATCCCTGGCTACCGCTATGTCCTCAGCTACTGTGGGACGGCCCTTCATACCCAGCATTGCGCTGCGGTGTCCTTCATTCATCAGGCCTTCCTCTACCAGTGAGGTTTCCTCATCATGATTTATGATGATCTTGTCAAAGGCCCGCAGATAATCAAACCCGTTCAGGAGTACCTTGGCCCGCTGGACAAAATGGCCGTCATCGGAAAAAGCCACAGCACCAGCGGCTGTCATATCTCCCAGTTCGGCCAGCTCAGAACCCTGCTGCCCCTTGGTCAGGGCTCCGATGATTTCCACATGGATGCAGGCTGCCTCCTCGGCTCTTTTCTGCAGGCTGCGTACCAGTGCTGCAGTATCCACAACCGGCCTGGTATTCGGCATGGTTGCAACTGTGGTATAGCCGCCCGCAGCCGCTGCCCTGGAGCCGGAGGAAAAATCCTCCTTTGCCTCCTGCCCTGGTTCACGGAAATGCACGTGCATATCAATGAGTCCCGGCGTTACCAGCTTGCCGCTCACGTCCAGGATTTCAGCGCCTTTTTCCGGCAGTGCCTGCCCTACGGCCTTGATTTTTCCGTTTTCTATCAATACATCGGCGATTGCATCCAGCCCATTGGCCGGATCGATTACATGTCCACCCTTAAGCAATTGTTTCAATGTTTTTACCTCCTGTCAAAACCAGTGTAAGTAAAGCCATGCGTACGGCGGCGCCGTTCTGCACCTGCTCCTGGATAGCTGAATTGCTTCCGTAAGCGACAAAGGGAGAAATATCCAGTCCCTTGTTGATGGGACCTGGATGGAGTACAAGTACGTTCTTCTTTGCTAATGCCAGACGGGCTTCATTCAGGCCATACAGACGGGCATATTCCCGTGAGGAAGGAAATAGTCCGGCCTTTTGGCGTTCCAGCTGAATGCGCAGTACATTGATCACATCCGCAGCCTGAATGGCATCCTCTACATTGTCGTGGACAAAAATACCATCCTCTTCATAAAGGAAACGAGGCAGCAATGTCTTTGGACCTGCCAGATGCACCTCCATTCCCATTTTCCGCATGCCATGGATATCGGAACGGGCTACCCGGCTGTGCAGAACATCGCCCAGGATGGCGACCTTCAGGCCCGGCAGAGCTTCCTTATGCTGCTGGATGGTGAAGAGATCCAACAACGCCTGGGAGGGATGGGCATGGGCTCCATCACCGGCATTCACGATGACCGGGCTCACTGCTTTGGAGGCGTATTCTGCGGCCCCCTCCGCCTTGGTGCGCATGACGATGGCATCCACCCCCATGGCTTCGATGGTCTGCAGGGTATCCCGCAGGCTCTCGCCCTTGGTCACGCTGCTGGTGCCTGCATTGATGTTCACCACATCAGCCCCCAGGTATTTTCCTGCCAGTTCAAAGGAGGTGCGGGTACGGGTGCTCGCCTCATAGAAAAGCGTCACAATGGATTTTCCCCGCAGGGTTGGTACCTTTTTGATATCACGATGGATGATATTCTTCATTTCTCTGGCTGTTTCCAGTACCAGGCTGATTTCCTCCGGAGTAAAGACATCCAGATCCAGGATGTTTTTACCTCGCAGCGATACATTGTTTTTTCCCAACTCAATCACTCCTTAATAATTATACAACAAATATGCATAATCTTGCAAGAACAGCATTGGCCTAAGGGTATAAAAAAAGCTTTCTCATGCGATGGCATAAGAAAGCTGGTTAGCTTTACACAAACTTACTGCTACTAAATATGAGCTCCCTTTATCAGCCTCACAGGACTAATCTTAAAAGGCAATATACTGTTTTCTTTCCTTTGATGATAGCACACTGCTCCCCCACTGTCAACAAAAATGACCCGTGGGGAACGGATTTTGGTTGAGCAGACCATGTTTTCAGGCTTTATTTTTTATGAGATCATCCTTCAGGCTGCCGGGCAGGAGGAGATTTCCCAACTGCTGCTGCAGCGTGTTGAAAAATTGCCGGCCTATAGCCAGCTCCGCTGCGGGCTGCGTACTGCAATTCCAGGAAATCTCTGCGGCAATAGGTTTCCGGGTATCATCATTGAGCCAGTAGGATATGGTGATTGGAGCTGACAGAGAAGCAAAATGGAGTACTCCCGGCGTAATTTTATATTCGATGATCGATATATTATTCACTGGAAGCAGCTCAGCGGTTTCTGCTGGCAGCAGCTTATGGAGCACGGGAAAATAGCCGGCATAGTCCTGGAATGTCACAATCTCATCTGCAGGAACTTTTTTTATCGAACGGCTCTGGGAAATATAGGCGCGGTTGCTGCCGATTTTTCCGTCGACATTGCCAATGTAATCCCGTTCCTGGTGCTGTTCCCCCATATCTTCCGGCGAAGGCAAAGCCGCAGAATCTTCAGGGGCGCGATATTTCAGCATGAGATCGCAATGTTTGCTTAAACCGTTTTTCCCGATTTTGATACGCTGGCGCAGGATATAATTCTTTTTCCCCAGTGCCTGATCCTTCGTATCCAGGTAATGGATGGAGCGGCAGCCCTCTTTGAAAGGCGTTTGTGATTCGCTCACTTCAATGTGCTGTGCAGCAGCCGTTTTTTGCAGGAGCTGCCACAGCTGCTGCCAGCCTGCAGTTCGATCCTGCAGGACGGCAGGATCCACCAGCAGCTTCATTTCCTCTGTCGCTGGCTGCGGGACTGCCGCTGAAGCAGTAACCGGTCCAAAGGATAAATAGCTGCTGGCAGCTACCAGCACAGCGCTGAGCCAAAAAAACTTTTTTCTGGTAAACATTATCAAAACCACCTTTACAACATCAATATATAATCATGATATACTCATATATTGATTATACATGTTATCAGAAAATTGTAAAGCTTTTTAGGAATAAAAAATACAGCCTTCGCGTCCTGTTTCCATTCCGCAAAGGCTGCACTGTATTTCATCCCGTCAGATATTATAATTGGCAAACAGTTTCTTCATATAGTTCCATCCCTTTTGTACAGTCTTGATGATGGGCTCCATAAGCTCTGGATTCTTGATGACTGTCTGTAGTATCTTACGCCGCTGCAGGCGATAAACCGAATCCACTGTCCGCAGGAAATCCTCCATCTCCATTTCCACCGAAACCGCAGGAATATTCGAGGTCTGGATCTCACATTCCCGGCCGGTGATCCTGGCGGCATCTCCCTGGAAGGGAACGTAGACTGATTCCTTGAAATTCTCCTCAAGCAGATCCTTCAAGGCATTGGCTGCCGGTGCCTCACCATGCATTACAAAAACCTTTGCCGGTTTGGGATCCTGGATATGTTCCACCCAGTCCAAAATCTGACTGCTGTCTGCATGGGCGGAGAAACCATCCATCATCTGGATCTTTGCCCGTACAACAACCTCCTCACCCATGATCTTTACGCGCTTGATACCGTCAATGAGCCGCCGGCCCAGACAGCCTTCAGCCTGGTAGCCAACGAAGAGGACAGTGGATTCCGGCCTCCAGAGGTTGTGCTTCAGATGATGCAGGATACGGCCGGCATCAGCCATGCCGCTGGCGGATATGATGATGGCGGAGCCTTCAGAGCTGTTCAGGGCCTTGGATTCCTCTGCAGTTTCAGAAATCTTCAATTGGGGCATCTGCGGCATGGAACCATGCTCCAGCAGCAGTCCCAGGGCTTCATCATCAAATTCCTGGGTATTGTGGATAAAGATACGGGTAGCGGCAATGGCCAGCGGACTATCCAGGATAATGGGAACATCCTCGATGCGTCCCGCTTTCCATAATTTATAGAAATAATAGAGCAGTGTCTGGGTCCGACCTACGGCAAAGGAAGGAATGATGAGATTTCCACCCCGCTCCATGGTGTCATTGACGATTTCTGCCAGGGCTTCTTCTTTATCATAAATCTGGTGCAGCCGATCTCCATAGGTGGATTCCACAAAGAGATAATCCGCACCGTTGATGATGGTTGGATCCTTGATGATCGGCTGGTTTGGCTGTCCCAAGTCGCCGGAAAATACCAGTTTAGTGGTTTCATCGTTTTCTGTTACATAGACCTCAATGATAGCTGAGCCCATGATATGGCCCGCATCATGGAATACCGCCTCGACATTTTCATTGATGCGGACCCGGTTTTCATAGGGAACCACAGAAAAATGCTTTAAAGAGGCTTCGGCGTCATCAATGGTGTAAAGGGGCTGGATGGGCTCATCGCCGCTGCGTGCTCCCTTGCGATTGAATATTTCCGCATCGGATTCCTGGATATGGGCAGAGTCTGGAAGCATGATATGAGCCAATTCGCAGGTGACCTTTGTGGCATAAACCGGTCCCTTGAAGCCCTCGCGGCACAGCTTTGGAATGAGGCCGCAGTGATCGATGTGGGCATGGGTCAATAGCAGGCAATCGATTTCTGCAGGATTGAAGCGAAAACCGTCTGTATTGAGCTGTCGAATCCGTTTGCTCCCCTGGAACATACCGCAATCTACTAAAAGCTTGTGTGCGCCTGCCTCCAGCAAATAACAGGAACCTGTTACTGTATGAGCCGCTCCTAAGAATTCTATCCTCATGATCATCCGCTCCCTTCCTTTATGTATGAGTCAAGTATACCATAATTTTCTGATTTTTTCCATTTATTTCTTGATTATCAGCCATGAAAGCCAAAAAAAGGAAGCATCATCGGATGCCTCCTCGTAATATCACTCTTCACCCAGGATACGGACTTCAGGGAACAGTTTGACGCCATTCCTTTCGTATACCCGCCGCTGCACTTCTTTGATGAGATTCAATACATCCGCGGCCGTGGCTTCACCGGAATTCACCACAAATCCGGCATGCTTGGCTGAAATCTGGGCTCCCCCCACAGAAAAGCCTTTGAGGCCGGTCTGCTCTATAAGTGTTCCGGCAAAATACCCCTCCGGGCGTTTGAAGGTACTGCCGGCACTGGGCAGTTCCAACGGCTGTTTTCTTTCCCGGCGTTCCGTAAAGCCGTCCATTTTTTCCTGTATCGCTGCGGAATCACCAGGCTGCAATGATACAGTGACCTCACAGATAGCCTGGCCGTTATCCTGGAACACGCTGTGGCGATAGCCAAAGTCCAGTTCTTCCTGCGCATAGGAAATAACCTTGCCTGTGGATGCTACAGCCCGGACATTGGAAACAATGGGCTTCATTTCGCCGTCATAGGCGCCGGCATTCATGAATACAGCCCCACCGATGCTTCCAGGTATGCCGATGGCAAATTCCAATCCCGTAAGTCCGCAGTCAGCGGCGAATTGGGAAACATCCTTCAGCATGGCTCCTGCACCAGCAATGATGGTGTTTCCTTCCTGGCGGATAGCTGACATAGGTGAATTGAATTTCACCACAGCACCACGGATGCCCTTGTCCAGCACCAATACGTTGGAACCATTCCCCAAAATAGTAAAGGGAATCGTATGTTTTTTCAACAAATCAAAGATACTGGTGACTTCCTCCATCGAAGAAGGAAAAATCAAATAATCCGCCGGGCCGCCGATTTTAAAGGTCGTATGTTTTTTCATCGGCTCATCGATGAGGAAGCGGTCTGCCGGCAGAATGCCCTTGATTTCATCCACAAAGCTTTGGTTGATCTGCAAAATAAACTCAGTCCTATCTAAAAATTAATTTAAGTGATCGAAGCCGGCCTGTTTCAGACTGGCAAAATCCAGCTGGCGCATAGCCTCATAAGCAACGACAGCCACTGAATTGGAAAGATTCAGGGATCTGGCATCAGCAATCATGGGAATGCGAAGACAGGTGTCCCAATGTTCCTTCAGGATGCTTTCGGGAATACCGGCAGTCTCCTTGCCAAAGATCAGCATGTCATCAGGCTGGAAAGCAGCTTCGGTATAGGCACGCGGTGCCTTGGTGGAACAATAATAGAAATTATGCCCTTTATACATGGCCAGTACTTCATCGAAATTCTCATGGTAGTGGACCTTGACCAGGTGCCAGTAATCAAGACCGGCGCGCTTCAAATATTTATCATCCGTAGAAAACCCCAGGGGCTTCACTAAGTGGAGCTCCATGCCCGTGGCTGCGCACAGCCGGGCTATATTTCCGGTATTACCCGGTATTTCTGGTTCAATCAAAACAATATGCAAAATCCTAACACCTCTGAAATAATGTCGTTACAACTAATTCATTATACCCAAAACCGGCAGATTTTACAAATATAAAATGTTTGCGAAAAAATACAGCCCGGGCATTGCTGCCTGGGCTGTTGTCTGGTTATTTCAACACGGCTCCGGTGCTGGCTGATGTGGTCAGCCGGGCATACCGGGAAAGATATCCGGTTTTGATTTTCGGCTCCGGCTGTTTCCAGGCAGCGCGGCGCTTGGAAAACTCTGCCTCACTGATTTCAAGGTCCAGCCGACGGTTCGGAATATCGATGGAGATGGTATCCCCATCCTGTATCAGGGCAATGGGACCGCCTTCCATGGCCTCCGGTGATACATGGCCGATGCAGGCTCCCTGGCTGGCTCCGCTGAAGCGCCCATCGGTAATGAGCCCTACCTTCAGTCCCATTCCGGTGATCACCGCTGTAGGATTGAGCATTTCCTGCATGCCAGGACCCCCCTTCGGTCCCTCATAGCGAATGACTACCACATCGCCATTATGGATTTTGCCATCCATGATGGCATTGACCCCATCCTCTTCAGAATTGAAGCATTTTGCGGTGCCCTTGTACACCAGCATATCATCGGTGACTGCAGAAGCCTTGACCACTGCATAATCCGGGCAGAGGTTGCCCTGCAGGATGGCAATGCCCCCCTCCGGGCGGTAAGGCGCATCCACGCTGTGGATCACATCCGGGCGGCGGATTTCCGCATGGGCAATGCGGTCAGCCACGGTTCCTGTAATGGTCAATGCATCCAAATGGATGATTCCCTTTTTGGCAAGCTCTTTCATTACGGCGGATATGCCGCCAGCTTCTTCCAGATCCTGCATATGATGGATGCCGGAAGGACTCAGCTTCGTGATATAAGGGGTCCGACGGCTGATTTCATCAAACAGGGGTGCCGGAATCTCTATGCCGGCTTCATGGGCAATGGCCGTGAGATGGAGTACGGTGTTGGAGGAACCGCCGATGCCCATATCTACGGTCATGGCGTTTTCAAAGGCCTCACGGGTCATGATATCCCGCGGCTTGATATCCCGGGCAACCAGGTCCATGATGACAGCACCGGCTTGTTTAGCCAGCAGGCGGCGGGCACCAAAGTAGGCAGCGGGAATTGTGCCATTGCCTGGCAGGCCCATACCGAGGGCTTCGGTGAGGCTGTTCATGGTATTGGCAGTGAAGAGACCGGCACAGGAGCCGCAGCCGGGACAGGCATGTTCTTCCAGTGCGGTCATTTCTGCTTCATCCATCTTGCCGGCAGCAAACTTGCCTGCGGCTTCAAAGGACTGGCTCACGCTTACATTCTTGCCTTCAAAGCGTCCGGCCAGCATAGGGCCGCCGCTTACAACAACACAGGGAATATTGAGGCGGGCAGCAGCCATGAGCATGCCGGGAACAACTTTATCACAGTTTGGGATCAGCACCAGACCATCAAAGCCGGAAGCGATGGCTACAGATTCAATGGAATCGGCGATAAGCTCACGGCTGGCCAGGGAGTATTTCATTCCTGTATGGCCCATGGCAATGCCATCGCAGATGCCGATAGCCGGAAATTCCATTGGCGTACCGCCGGCCGCAGCCACACCAAGCTTGGCCGCTTCGGCGATGCTGCGCAGATGCATATGTCCCGGGATGATTTCGTTAAAGGAATTGCAGATACCAATAAGCGGTTTCTGCAGATCCTCAGGACCATATCCCATGGCATGGAATAATGAGCGATGCGCACAGCGCGTAGCTCCTTTTTTTACGATATCACTTTTCATGCTTACCCCACCAATCTTTTAATTTGCCTTTGTTTTTTCTGAGTATACAATCAAAGCGAAAAACGTGTATATTGCATTACGCTTTTGCTTTAAAATTAATGTATTCTGTACATTATAGAATAATTTTCCGCAAAAGTAAACAAGTTTACATCCATCTTCAGAATTCAATGCCCCGCTGGGCCTTTATCCCCTGCTGGAAGGGATGCTTGATGAGCTTCATTTCAGTCACCAGATCAGCTGCCTCGATGATGGCGGGCCGGGCATCCCGGCCGGTAAGCACCAGATGGAGTTCCACCGGCTTGGTCTGAAGCAGCTGCAGTACGGCCTCCTCTTCCAGCAAACCGAATTTTAAAGCATAATTGATTTCGTCCAGGATCACCATATCCCAATGTCCGCTGCTTATTTCCTGCCGGGCTATGGTCAAAGCCTTTTGAGCGGCAGCAATATGCCGGGGCCTGTCCTCCGCATTGCGCTGGCTGAAGCCTTGTCCGCATTGACGAAGCTCCAACCGGCTGTCCAGCGCAGTCAGCTTTTGGATAGCTGCCAGTTCGCCATATTCCCAGCCGCCCTTGATGAACTGGAGAATCAGGATGCGCAGCCCATCTCCCCAGGCCCGCAGTGCCAGCCCGAGGGCGGCAGTGGTTTTCCCCTTGCCATCGCCGGTATGGACGATGATGAGACCTTTTTTATCCATAAAATACCTCTTTCAAATTTTTTCTGCTTTTTTTAAAGAAAAACATGATATACTATTAATGCTTTATTACATTATATACCCATGGAGTTCTATATGAAGAAATTTATCGTATTCACATTGACCATTCTCGCATTTACTGTACTCTGCATCTATCTGACTGAGAAGCTGGATGTGCTCAATTTAGCGGAGCTGCCACTGGAGGCCTCTTTTACGGAACAGGAGGGCCGACTTGTTTTCACCTGGAAGAGGCTTCCCTATCCCTGCTTTTACAAAGTTGAGACCTTTAGCCGCACAACGGGCAGAGTAAAGGGCGAACCGGATTATCATCTTTTCAAGCAGGAATTTACCTTTAAGGCCGCTTATGAAGTACCGGGAACCGCTATACCGACCTATTACCGGGTCACCGCTTATGGCATGTTTGGCTCCCTTAATGGACCGTCAGAGTATGTGGAGAATCCGGATTACGCAGAACCTGTCCGTCCGATTCCCATTTTCCATTACGACAGCGAGGCACCTGCCAGTGCTATGCCCTACCTGGTATGGCATACTGTCCCCGGGGCCGTATGCTATGAAGTGGAGCTCCTTTCCGGCCCGCCGGAGCAGGAATATGGAACAGCGCTTTCGTCCCAGCATCATCTTTACAGTAATCAGCAGGTTTATACCAATGGCTGGCAGGCTGATCTCAAGCCCTTCCTGAATCAGGAGCATCTATATTGGCGGGTGCGGGCCATGAATCTGCAAAAGGAGCCTATAGGGGAATTCTCCAAGGCTGAGCCGCTGGCTGTTGATCCCAGCCTGCCTATGCCCAACAAGCCGCTGCTGAATAATTTCGACGTTATGCCAGGCTTCCAGCAGCCCTTGTATCCGGTCTATCACTGGATTCCCATGCATGACATCACCCGCTATGAAGTGGAGCTTATGACAACCCCGCCGGAGGAGGAAAATAACACGCGTCCTTCTCCCCACAGGGTATGGAATATGGTTGCCAATGATTCCTTCAGCTGTTACGACGAATATGCCCGCCCCTATGCCGGCGAATATTACTGGCGGGTACGAGCCATCGATGAAACCGGGAAAACCATAGGAACCTATTCGGATACCGAGGAATTCAAGGTAGCCGATCATGCGACCAGGGCATTGGCTGGTGCCTTTGGTGACAGCATCACCCATGGCGGCGGGGCGGTATCCTATTCACCGGCCAGCCTGGAATACAGTTATACCACCTATCTTGATTTTCCTGTTATAAATCTCGGACGCAGCGGTGATACCTCCCATACTTCTATGCTGCGCTTTGACAGTGATGTGCTGCCCTATCAGCCGCTGAACCTTTTCATCCTGACGGGTTCCAACAGCCTGCGGGCAGATAATATCAGTGCGCAGGCTGTTATTGCCGATCTTTCAGCTATTGCCAAAAAATGTGAACAAAATCATATCCGGCCGATTTTCCTTACGCTGATGCCTATCAATCCAACGAATATCTATGCGGCCTTCAAGGCCGAAACGGATCCGAACTGGCATCAGAAGATGGATGAAGTCAATGCCTATATACGTCACCAGCCCTACTATATCGATCTGGAACCCTATTTCTATGATTCCAGCAAAAGCGTCATGGCCCCGGAATTGGCCACGGACGGACTGCACCCGGATATCTATGGGAAAATGCTCATGGCTGAAATCATCAATGAACACCAATACCTGCTGAAAAAATGAAATATGCCAGCAACAGAGGTCAATCTGTGCTGGCATATTTTTTTAGGCTTCCATGGCTTTTTGTACCGCCGCCGCCGCCTGCTCGGTTGTCATGAGGATCTCCCGCGGCTTGCTTCCGAGATTCGGGCCGACGATATGGAGCTCCTCCATGGTATCGATGAGCCGGGCCGCCCGGGTATAGCCTATCCGGAAACGGCGCTGGATGCTGGAGGAGGAGGCCGTTCCGGTAGCCAGGACGGCATTGACAGCCTCAGGCAGCAGTTCATCCTGCTTCGGGCCGCTGCTGCCTTCCTTCTCCTTGGAATCCTCCTTCATTGCCTGCTCAGTGAACTGGATGATCTCCTCGTTGGTTTCAGCTTCCTGTCCCTGGGCGCGGATATAATCCAGCAGCTCTTCCACTTCCTGATCGCTTACGAAAGCTCCCTGTACCCGGCGGGGTTTGGCCGCTCCCACTGGGTAAAAGAGCATATCGCCTTTGCCCAGCAGTTTCTCGGCTCCGCCCATATCCAGGATGGTGCGGGAGTCAATCTGCGAGGATACGGAAAAGGAAATACGGGAAGGAATATTGGCCTTGATGATGCCGGTGATGACGTCCACGGAGGGCCGCTGGGTTGCCAGCACCAGATGAAGCCCTGCGGCTCTGGCTTTCTGAGCCAGCCGGCAGATTGCATCCTCCACATCGTGGGGCGCCACCATCATGAGATCGGCCAACTCATCGATGATGATGACCACCGAGGGCATTTTATCCTCGGGATTTGACTTATTATAGCGCTCCATGTCCCGGACACCCTTGTCCGCGAATTTTGCATAGCGTTTTTCCATTTCCTGTACCGCCCAGTTCAATACTGAGGCGGCTTTTTTAGCATCGGTGACTACCGGCACCATGAGATGGGGAATTCCGTTATAATTTGAAAGCTCTACCATTTTCGGATCGATGAGGATGAATTTCACCTCATCCGGCTTTGCTTTGAACAGAATACTGGTGATAAGGGTATTGATGCACACGGATTTCCCCGATCCCGTAGCACCGGCAACCAGCAGATGAGGCATTTTTGCCAGATCGGCAAAAATAGCCTGCCCGCCGATGTCCATGCCCAAACCCACTGTGAGTTTGGATTTAGCCGTGGCAAAGGCCTCATTTTCCAGTACTTCGCGCAGCTGGACCCCCTCCAGCTCCTTGTTGGGCACTTCGATGCCGATAGCGGCCTTCCCCGGAATGGGCTCGATACGCACTGAAAAGGCTGCCAGGCTCAAAGCCAGGTCATCCGCAAGATTCGTGATTTTGCTTACCTTGACGCCTGGTGCCGGCTCCAGTTCATAACGGGTGACTGCCGGACCATGGCAGGCATTGATGATCTTGGCCTTTACATGGAAATTATCCAGAGTGGATGCCAGTACGTGAGCCTTTTCCGCGATTTCCCGCTCCAGCTGAGCGTTCTTTTTCTTTACCCGTTTGGAAAGGATATACTTTACCTTTGGCAGTTCGTAGGGCTTAGACTGAGCAGCTGCCGGAGTGACGGCTTTTTCCTCAGCCTTTTCCGCTGGACCATTGGCCGATGGCGCCAATGGCGGTACCGCAGGTTCTGCGGCAGTTGTATCTTCGGCAGCCTCTACTACCGCACTGCCATCTTTTTCTGTACTGTATTCAATGGTGAAAGCCGGAACCGATGCTGCAGGTTCCTCAGGCAGCGGTGGCTCTGGCTGCATTGGTGCCGGTCCTTCACTAACTGCCGGAGAAGATTTCTCCGGCAGAGGCTCCTTTTTCACGGGCTCTTCATCCTCGGTAAAATGCTCGTCCTCGGCCTGATTATAGAAGGAATTCTTTACGTGCTCCTTCACCTTTTCCTGGACCATTCCCTCCACAGCCGCAGCCTTTTCATACGCTGTCCCCATGGTCTCCTTGGCCGCAGCCAGGCCTGTCTGGGCATGCTGTTTGGTCTTCATCATTCCTTCTGCCAGGGACCAGGTAGTGGACAACAGGATGGAGCCAACGATACCGGCTCCTAAAACGATGATGCCGCCATCTACCCCGAAGAAACGGCGCAGCAGAAGCAAAAGCCCGCCTCCCAGCAATCCGCCCCCCCTGGGCAGGCTGTCAGGCAGAATCTCAGCCCCTGGCGTGATGGTGAAATGATGCCATACTGCCAGCAGTGATATATAGAGCACAAGCAGGCCAAAAAAGCGCTTGGAGTACACCAGGCCATGATGCTTCAGGATATACTGCAGACCGATGAGCATAACCAGCAGGGCTGTGATGTTAGCTCCAATGCCAAAAAGATAGGACAGAACCTTGGCAAAATAAAATCCTACAAAGCCCACATTGAGCCCCCAAAGCCCACATAAGGAAATAATCCCCACTGTCAGGAAGGCTATGCCGATAAGCTCATAGCGGCGCCCAGGATTCTTCGGCACTGCTTTTTTGCCCACTACATGTTTTTTTGTGTTCTTCTTCATTGTTTTTTTCTTTTGCATAAGGAATCCCACACTCCATATCAAATCCATCTGCGGCCTATTCTAAGGCCTTTTTAGCCAGCTGATCAGCCAGCTCATTCCCCGCTATGCCCGTATGGCCGGAAACCTTCTGGAAGCGTACCCAGCCGATGTAGTCGGCCATAAAGGCCGCATAGTCTGCGGTAAGGGGGGTATTGGTCTTCCAACGCCGTTCAGCCCATTCAGAAATACCGATATAATCATGACAGATGACTACCTTTTCCAGTTTTTGGGATTCAGCCCAACGGACAGCCTGGATGGCTGCCTCCACCTCCCCTGCCACGTTATGCAGTTTGGCAGCATCTGCTGAGGTGCCTGCCCCATTGGCGGTATGGATCAGCTGCCCATCCCGATATACGGCCATACCCCAGCTGTAGCGGCCATGGAAATAGGAACCGTCTACATAAATATAGCAGACGCCGGGCTCCTCTCTGAAGGCACCCGCAGCGGACTGAGGGCCGCTGCCCATATAGGCCTCGGCCTCCGGCAGCGTGACAAAGCCCTTGAAAAGTGCTCCTGGAAACCCCTGCACCTGGCGCTGGCATTCGGCCCAGGTTTTATATATTCCGGCCTTCCGGCCATTTTTTACCGCATAGAAATTCTTTTTTGGTGCCACGATAAAATCCCCCATAGAAAAAGCTGCCGCCAGGCGGCAGCTTGTACACTGTACTGTCCCTTATTTTGTCAAAGCCACAGCACAGCGATTTGCCTCATACAGAATGCGTTCTTCATCCAATGTGAGCAGATGACCCTTTTCCATGACCATTTTTCCGTTGATCATGACGGAATCCACGGAGCTGCTGTTGGCAGAGTAAACCAGCAGGGACAGCAAATCATGGCGTGGATACCAGGCGGCACTATTCATATCGAACAGGGTGATATCCGCCTTGAACCCCTCCTCCAGACGGCCAAGCTTCTTAAGACCTACCGCCTCAGCACCATATTCAGTGCCCATTTTCAGTGCCTCCAGAGCTGGTACTGCCAGCGGATCCAGGGTATCTACCTTGTGGAGGAGTGCCGCCAGGCGGATCTCCTCCAGCATATCGAGATTATTATTGCTGGAAGCGCCATCTGTTCCCAGCGCCACACAGACCCCGGCCTTCAGCAGCTTTGGCACCGGTGCGATGCCGCTGGCCAGTTTCATGTTGCTGCCTGGATTATGGGCAGCCCGTACATGGTATTTAGCCATAAGAGCGATGTCCTCATCGGTAAGATGGACACAATGGGCGGCTAAAACGCCGCAGTCCAACACGCCGGTTTCCTCCATAAGGCCAAAGGGTGTCCTGCCGTATTCCTTCAGGCAGTTTTCCACTTCTCCTTTGGTTTCTGCCAGATGGATATGGATTTCTGCCTTCACTTCCTGCGCCGCTGCTACAACCTTGCGCAGGAAATCCGGCGGACAGGTATAGGGAGCATGGGGACCGAACATTACCGTGATCCGGCCATTGGCTGCGCCATGATAATCCTTATAAAGCTGTTTGTTGGATTCCAGTGCCTGCATGCCGTTGGGAGCTACTCCGATGATACCACGGCAAAGAACTGCCCGCATGCCGGAATCCGCTGCAACCTTTGCCACCTCACCCATATCAGGTCCGTACATATCCGCAAAGGTAGTCGTACCGCTTTTAATCATTTCTACTGCGGCCAGCATGGCTCCCCAATAAATATCCTGGGCATGCATTTTAGCCTCTACCGGCCAGATTTCTTTTTCCAGCCAATCCATGAGATTCATATCATCCGCATAGCTGCGCAGCAGCGTCATGGACGCGTGGGTATGGGCATTGATGAAGCCCGGGACAGCCAGCTTTCCAGTGGCATCGATGATGGCGTCTGCCTGCCATTCCGAGCCGATGGTATCAATTTTTGCAATAGAATCCCCTGCTACGGCAATATCCGCTGTCTTCACTGTACCATCCGGCAAGAGTACGGATGCATTTTTAATCAATGTATTCATAAATTAAAATCCTCACAATCCTGGAATTATGCCTGCTGCAGATAGGCCTGCTGTTCCGGCGTAAGCTTATCGATAGCCATGCCAAGAGATTTCAGCTTGATCTCGGCAATCTTTGTATTGATTTCCTCAGGCATCAGATAGACGTCCTTGCCCAGTTCCGCATGATGCTGCAGCAAATGCAGCGCGGAGAAAAATTGTACAGCAAAGGAAAGATCCATGATTTCTGCCGGATGCCCGTCTCCCGCAGCCAGGTTCACCAGGCGGCCCTCCGCCAGCAAGTAGAGCTTGCGGCCATCAGGTTGTACGAATTCTTCGATATTGTTGCGTACCTGGCGATGGGATACGGATACCTCATTGAGATCCACCTTATTGATTTCCACGTCAAAATGGCCGGAATTTGCCATCATAGCGCCATTTTTCATCACAGCAAAATGCTGCTTGCAGATGATATCCTTGTCTCCGGTGAGGGTGAGAAAGATATCGCCAATCTTTGCCGCCTCATCCATAGGCATGACGCGGAAACCATCAAATACCGCCTCAATTGCCTTGATGGGATCCACCTCGGTGATGATGACATTGGCTCCCATGCCTTTAGCCCGCATGGCGCCGCCTTTGCCGCACCAGCCATAGCCGGAAATGACCACATTCTTGCCCGCGATGACAAGATTCGTGGTACGCATGATACCATCCCAGGTGGATTGGCCGGTACCGTAACGATTATCAAAAAGGTATTTGCAGTAGGCATCATTGGCTGCGATCATGGGGAATTCCAGCCGGCCTTCATGTGCCAGGGCATGGAGGCGATGGACACCCGTGGTGGTTTCCTCGGAGCCGCCGATAACGCCGCTCAGCAGTTCCCGACGCTGGCTGTGCAGCATAGCCACCAGATCACCGCCGTCATCGATGATGATATCCGGTTTGATATCCAACGCTTTATTGATGAAGGTATCATATTCCTCCGGTGTACAGCCGTGCCAGGCAAAAACCTTCAAACCATCCTCTACAAGAGCAGCGGCAACATCATCCTGGGTGGATAAAGGGTTGCTGCCGGTAATGGCGACATCCGCTCCGGCATTTTTGAAGATCAGTGCCATATAGGCGGTTTTAGCTTCCAGATGCAGTGTAATGACCATCTTTTTGCCGGCAAAGGGCTTGGAAACAGAAAATTCCTTGTCGATGGCTGCCAGTACAGGCATGAAATTAGCTACCCAGTTGATTTTATCATGGCCTGAAGGAGCCAGCTTAATGTCACGAATCATTGATTCCATTATATTACCTCCAAAATTCTCAGATAGTTCTATTTTATCATGATTCGCTCATTTAAGGAACCATGTATTCATGTGCCAGGCGAGAGAAAGCTGTTATGTTCAGCGATTCATCCAGGCCGCTTCCAGGGATGGATAATCCGTGAGATCCGTCTGCAAGGGTGTTATGGCAATATATCCATCCACTACAGCATGGATATCCGTTTTATCATCATTATCCTGATCATCTATCTCTCCTGCCATGGTGTAGTAGCAATGCCCGGACTCTTCACAGCGCTTGAAGGCATTTTTATAATCGCGGTTTCCCAGCTTTGTCCAGGCAAGAGCATGATCCGGGCGCAGTTTAGCAGGGAAGTTCACATTCAGCAGGCTGGGGCTTTGCTTCCGTTCCATCAGCTCAGGCAGCATGGCGGCAAAGATCCTGGCGGTATCCTCATAACTGATTTCCGCATGGATATCCAGTGAAACCGCAATGGACATAATCCGGTGCAGATAGCCCTCCATAGCTGCTCCGACCGTGCCGGAATAAAGCACATCCGTACCGAGGTTGGAGCCATGATTGATGCCGGAAAGCACCAGGTCTGGCCGCTGGCTGCCGGCCATAGCCTCCAGATATACCTTTACGCAGTCGGTGGGTGTCCCATTGATGCTCCAGGCCTCTTTGGCCCAGGCTTCCAATGCGGGAATACGGCAAAGCTCCATGCGTTCCCCCACTGTCAATGCATGGGCCATACCGCTTTGCTGCCGGGCTGGGGCCACCACAATGATATCATGTTCTGCAGACAGCACCCTGGTGAGTGCGGCAATGCCTGCTGACTTTATTCCATCATCATTTGCAATCAAGATTCTCAATATATCTGCCTCCTTTTATCCCTTCTGATACGAAAAAACAGGCTGGAAATAAATTTCCCGCCTGTTCCTATGAAAATCGTCCAAGAACGATCTGCTTACTGGTGACCCACCACGGAATCGAACCGTGAACCTACTGATTAAGAGTCAGTTGCTCTGCCAGTTGAGCTAGTGAGTCGTTTGCATAACCTCGTGATTACTTTTAATATATTACCATAATTTAAAAAAATGTCAAGGATATTTTTCGAATTTACCATGAAATTGTGATTGAGATGTGATAAAGTCTTACTATACCGTTTGAGAAAATGTCCTGTGTCATGTTATACTGAGACCTCACGGAAGTTTGACACTTGCTAAATAGAAAAATGCCCTCAAAGCCTTGGTATAGGCTTATTTTTTTGTCAAATTTTAAATTTTTATCTTGAGTACTCTTGAGTACTGTGTTATAATATAAGGAGTAGACAAATTTAGAGGAGGTATAACTTATGCGTTTAAAAATCACCGAGTCAAAAAATGCGCGCTCCTTATACGTTATTCGCTCTACATATAAGAATGGTAAACATTCTTCTGAAATTGTTGAAAAACTTGGCACTTATGCCGATCTTGCGAAAAAGTTAGGCGGTAAAGAAGACCCTATTCTTTGGGCAAGGAAATATATTGCTGAGCTTAATGAAAATGAGAAAAAAGGCAGCCGTACGGTTCACTTTGAAATGTCTCCATCCAAAAGGATGGAATCCAATACACCCGTTTCATTTAACGGCGGCTACCTTTTCCTGCAGACAATCTATTATGCTCTCGGCCTGGATTCCATTGCGAAAAAAATCGCTAAAAAGCACAAGTTTACTTTTGATCTGAATTCCATTCTCTCATATCTCCTTTATGCCAGGATCCTTTTCCCTGCTTCCAAGCTTGCCACTATGCAGCTGGTGAAAAATTTCCTGGAGCAGCCTTCCTTTGAACTCCAGCATGTGTATCGGGCTCTGGGCGTCATTGCCCAGGAAAGCGATCTCATCCAGTCTGAGCTCTATAAAAACAGCCTGAAAGTCGCTGACCGGAACACACACATCCTTTATTACGACTGCACCAATTTCTTTTTTGAAATCGAGCAGGAAGAAGGCCTGCGCCAATATGGTATTTCCAAGGAGCATCGCCCCTGCCCCATTGTCCAGATGGGGCTCTTCATGGACGGAGACGGCATTCCGCTGGCCTTTAACATTTCTCCGGGCAATACCAATGAGCAGGTTACTCTCACACCCTTAGAGGACAAACTCCTCCAGGATTTTAAGCTGTCCAGACTGGTCGTCTGTACCGATGCCGGCCTTGCTTCTACGGCAAATCGAAAGTTTAACGACAAAAAGGACCGGGCTTTCATCACAACCCAGTCCATCAAAAAGTTAAAGAAGTCCCTTAAGGAGTGGGCACTGGATAAAACCGGCTGGCATATTCCCGGACAGAAAGGTTCCTTTGACATCACAAAGATAGATACGGATGAGGCACTTGCCGAGGCCTACAAGAATACCACCTTTTACAAGGAGCGCTGGATCAACGAAGGCGGCCTTGAGCAACGGATTGTGGTTACTTTTTCCATGAAGTACAAGAACTATCAGCGATCCATCCGCTACGCCCAAATTGAACGGGCCATCAAAACGGTGGAAAAAAATCCGCAGAAAATCAGCAAGGCAAATCAGAATGACTATAAACGGTTCATTGCAAAAAAGAGCATCACGCCAGAGGGTGAAATTGCTGATAAAAACATCTACAGCATAGATGCTGAACGCATCGCCAAAGAACAGGCCTTCGATGGCTATTATGCCATCTGCACTAACTTGGAAGACGATGCACAGCATATCCTGGAACTCAATCGACAGCGCTGGGAAATTGAAGAAAGTTTCCGCATCATGAAAAGCGAATTCCGTTCCCGCCCGGTTTACCTCAGCCGCGATGATCGCATCCGCGCGCATTTCACTACGTGCTTCCTAGCCCTTACGCTTTACCGTTTTCTCGAAAAGACGCTGGATAAACGTTTCACCTGCCAGAAGATTCTCGACGGTCTTCGCAATATGAATTTCCATAAGATTCGCAGCGAAGGTTATATCCCGACTTATGTTCATGATGAATTCATGGCGGCACTGCATGAAAGATTCCCCTTCAAAACCAATCTGCAAATCGTACCTGCACAAGAGATGAAAAATATTTTTAAGGACAGTAAAAAGCAAAAAACATCACTCAAATAAGTCAAAAAGCAAAAACGCCAGAGCCCTTATGTAATAAGGACTCTAGGCGTTTTTTAGTCATGTAAGTGTCAAACTCGGGATTATAACACCTGCTGCTATAATTGTAAACCAAATCTAAGCCTTTCACCCTAAAAAATGAAAATCACATGAAAAGAGCCAGCTGGTCGCTTTCATCCATGCCATCCAGACAGCCATGCTCACGCAGGACCTCGATGGATGTCTTGGAAGCTCCCGTCCGTTTCTTGAGATTTTCCACTGAAGTGAAAGGTCCTTCCTTCCGGCCCTCCACGATGCCCTTGGCATCGGAAAGCCCCAGGCCGCTCAGGGAGGTCAGCGGCGGCAGCAGGGATTTTTTGTGAATGATGAACTTGTCCGCCTTGGACTTGTACAGATCCACCTTTTCCACACTGTAGCCCCGCAGATACATCTCCCAGGCCAGCTGCAGCACGATGAGCAGCTCTTTTTCCTTTTCCTCCGGCTTTTCCTTGGCCTCGATCTCCTGGATCCGGTCATGGACAAACTCCTTGCCCCGGGCAACGATATTCGCGTCAAAGGCCGCGGCCCGGATGGAGAAATACGCCGCATAAAAAGCCAGCGGATAATGGACCTTGCAGAAGGCAATGCGGTAGGCCATCATAACATAGGCCACTGCATGGGCTCTCGGAAACATGTACTTGATCTTCTGGCAGGAATCGATATACCACTCAGGAATTCCCCCCTTGCGGAGGATTTCCACCACATCCGGCTTGATGCCCCGCCCCTTTCGCACTGCCTCCATGGTTTTGAAGGAAAGCAGCGGATCCACACCATTATGGATCAGGTACATCATGATATCATCGCGGGCGGAAATAGCATCCCGCAGCGTACACTGCCCGGCCCGGATGAGATCCTGGGCATTGCCCAGCCATACATCGGTACCATGGGAAAATCCACTGATGCGCACCAGATCACTGAAACAGCTGGGATGGGTATCATCAATCATCTGCCGCGTGAAGCTGGTACGGAACTCCGGTATGCCAAAGGTTCCGGAACTGGCCCCCAGTTCCTCCGGCGTTACGCCCAGCGCATCCGTTGAGGAAAAAATACTCAGGGTTGCCGGATCGTCGAAGGGGATGGTCTTCGGATCCCTGTGGGTAAGGTCCTCCAGCATCTTGATCACCGTAGGATCATCATGGCCCAGGATATCCAGCTTGACCAGACGGCTGCTGATGGAATGATAATCGAAATGGGTCGTGATGGTAGTGGTATTCTTGTCATCCGCCGGATGCTGGATGGGCGTAAAGAAATGCACATCCATGTTCCGTGGCACAACCATGATGCCCGCCGGATGCTGGCCGGTAGTGCGCTTGACACCCTGGCAGCCCCGGGAAATCATATCAATATAAGGCTCACGCTTCTTGATGCCCTTTTCCTCATAATATTTCTTCACGTAGCCGTAGGCTGTCTTTTCCGCTACCGTTGCAATGGTTCCGGCCCGGAATACATTGTCCTTGCCGAAGAGCTCCTCTGTATATTTATGGGCCGTCGGCTGATAATCGCCGGAGAAGTTCAAATCGATATCAGGAACCTTATCGCCATCAAATCCCAGGAATACCGCAAAGGGAATATCATGGCCATCCTTCACCAGCCGGGTGCCGCAGACCGGGCAGTCCCGGTTAGGCAGATCGTAGCCGCAGCCCACCGAGCCATCGGTCACGAACTCGCTGAACTTGCAGTGCGGGCAGCGCCAGTGGGGCGGCAGCGGATTCACCTCCGTGATATCCGTCATGGTTGCCACAAAGGAGGAACCTACGGATCCACGCGAACCTACCAGATAGCCGTCATCATTTGACTTCTTTACCAGCTTGTGGGCGATGAGGTAGAGCACGGAGAAACCATGACCGATAATCGGCGTAAGCTCCTGCTTCAGCCTATCCTCCACCACCTGGGGAAGGTTTTCGCCATAAAGGCTGCGGGCCTTCGTATAAGACATATTTTCAATCTGTTCATCCGCCCCCGGGATCATCGGTGAGTACAGATCATCCGGGATGGGCTTGAACTTTTCAATCATATCGTTGATTTTGCGGGGATTGGTGACCACCGCCTCATAAGCGGCGTCCTTCCCCAGGTATTCAAATTCCGCCAGCATCTCCTCTGTGGTGCGCAGGTAAAGAGGCGGCTGCTGGTCCGCATCCTTGAAGCCCTTACCCTTCATGAGGATTGCCCGATAAATGGAATCCTCCGGATTCAGGAAATGCACATCACAGGTGGCGATGAGCATCTTGCCCAGTTTTTTCGCCAGCTCCGCCACCTTCAGATTGATTTTCCGCAGATCGTCATCATCCTTGATATGGGGAAAATCCTCGCTGCGGACCAGGAACTCATTGTTGCCGATGGGCTGGATCTCCAGGTAATCATAAAAACTGGCAATCTCCAGCAGTTCCTCATCGCTCTGCTGGGCCACAATAGCCCGGATAAGCTCCCCGGCCTCACAGGCCGACCCCACGATCAGCCCCTCCCGATATTCGGAAATCAGCCAGCGGGGCAGCCGCGGCTGCCGATGGAGATACCGCAGATGGGACAGGGAAACCATCTGATAAAGATTGCGCAGTCCCCGGGGATTTTTGGCCAGCAGGATGATATGGTTCGCCTGCTTCTGCTCGTAATTCTCCCCGACCAGATAGCCCTCCATACCGTAAATGACCTTGATATCCAGCTTGGCATCCTTCAAAGTCTTCGCCGCATCCGGGAAGGCCTGCACCACGCCATGATCTGTCACTGCTATAGCCGGCCAGCCCCAGCGGGCGGCGGTCTTGATAAGATCCTTGACGGATACCACCGCATCCATATTGCTCATATGGGTATGGGCATGGAGTTCCACCCGCTTGACCTCCGCATGATCCTCCCGCTGGGGAGCCGTCATTTTGTATAGACTGTTGGTCATGAGCACAAAATCATTCTGGAATTTATCAAACTGCACCGAGCCGTGGACCTTGACCAGCATACCTTCCTTGAGGGACTCCTGCACCCCGGCAAACTCCTCTGCATCCTTGAAGAAGGCCTTGCAGACGATACCATCGGTATCATCCGCCATATTGAAGCTCAGCAGGTTTGTCTTGGCAAACGCAAATCCCTTCACCTCGCCCAGGGTTCCCTGAAGCACGATATTCCGGGCCTCTCCGTCCACCTCTCCGATAGGCATAGGATCCCCCTGCACCCCGCGGCCGAAAACCAGCGGTGATGCCGAAGGTGCCGGCGCACTGCCGCCCTTCTTGGCAGAACCGCCTCCCGAGGATGGGCCTGCCTGCTGACGCTGGGATTCCTGCTTTACAGCCTCGATATATTCCGGCGTCATGAATACCTCCTGGTCCGTAGCCGGCGGCAGGGAATCCCCCTCCTCGTCTACAGCCCGACATTCCACATCGATGCCATAGCCCAGCAGTTCCTCCAGATATTTCTTCATCATGAGCGGAACAGAATGGGCCCGCAGGATCTCGCCGCTAAGTCCGCCCTGCACCTCCAGGAACAGACGGCTGCCGTCCACCCGGCGCCTGGCGCGCAGCAAAAGATGGCGGACGGTCGGATTGCCGTTCGCTGTTCGCTGTACCAGCTTTTTCCAGACCTTGTCCACCGATTCCTCCAGGTCCACCACATCCTGATAAAAGGTAACCCCCTGGATATGGCACTTCTGCCGGATATAGCTTCCCGCCTCCTGCAGCAGTTCCTGCGGTATCAGCTGCCGCGTCTGCAGCAGCATTTCCCAGCTATTCGTTTTTAAGGAAATCTCCACATGCTTTATAAGGCAGGCACGCAGCAGCTTCTTTTGCGCCTCATCCAGTGCCATGCCCTGGACCAGCTGCCAGAAAACATTTCCCTGTTGGGGAATGATACAATACTTTTGCATAGAACAGCCTCTTTCGTCATCGTTGCTATCATTTTACCACAGTTCCCGGAGAAAAAAAACGACAGCTTTTCAGCTCCCGTTTTTTCCGTATAACGCCTCATATTTTTTCTTATTTTTCAGCACACTGGCCACATAGGCCCTGGTCTCATCATAGGGAATCTCATCCACCGCCGAAAAATCCAGGGACCAGCCATAGGTATCCATCCATTCATGGACATTGCCCCGGCCGGCATTATAAGCCGCCAGCATCAGCACCTCATTGCCGGCAAATTCCTTTTTCAGAGAGGAAAGATACCAGGTGCCATAGCGGATATTCGTATCCGGCTCATGAAGCTTTTCCAGGGAAAAGTCCGGGTCCTCCAGCTGTCCGGCAATCCACCGGGCAGTCTCCGGCATCAGCTGCATGAGACCGATTGCTCCCCGATGGGAATGCACATCGTTTTTGAATTTGCTCTCATTCATGATCACACTGGCCACCAGACTGCTGTCCACACGGTAGGCAGCCGCATAGGACTCAGTGATTTCCTTATAAGGATAGGGATACAGGTAGGATTTCTGCACATCCTCCCGCTGGGTGAGAAAGAAAACCCCAAAGGCCAGCAGCACGATGGCCAGACCTATGAGAAAGGAATACCTGCGGCGCCGTTCCTCTTCTTTTTTCTTGCGGATACGCACCCGCAGACCTTCTGTCAAACTCGATCCCTCCTGCTAATGACCTGCTGCCAGGCCGCATCCACCTGGGACAGCAGCTGCTCCACTGTCCCATCGTTGTTCAGCACCAGATCCGCCCGGCCGCATTTCTCCGCCAGCGGCAGCTGAGCTGCAATGCGTACCTCCGCTTCCCGCTGCGTCAGAGCGTTCCGTTCCATGAGCCGGCGCAGCTGAACTGCCGGCGTCACAGCCACTACCCAGACCTCATCCACAAAGGCATCCCAGCCCACCTCAAATAAAAGGGGAACATCCAGGACAGCCGCCTGGCAGCCCTTTGCCTGATGGGCCGCCAACTGCTCGCGGCAAGCGGCCAGAATCAGCGGATGAGCCGTCTGATCCATCCACTGCCGCTGGGCTGGCTGGGAAAAAACCAACCGGGCCACAGCCGCCCGGTCCAGGGTGCGATCCGGCCGCAGGATCTCTGCTCCGAAATGCTCCGCATAGGCCTGCCACAAAGCTGCGCCTGGTTCGGCCAATGCATGGGCGATTTGATCCGTATCCACTAAAGCCGCTCCCAGGGCAGTCAAACGCCGGGAAACCGTGCTCTTCCCGCTGGCTATGCCGCCAGTAAGACCAATGACATACATCGCGGCCCTCCTAAAGCTTCTGGCAGGCCGGGCAGAAATGCGTGCCGCGGCCGCCCACCGTTATCTTTTCAATGGGCGTTCCGCATCGTCTGCAGGGCTCTCCCTTGCGGGCGTATACCTGCAGTCTCTGCTGATGGGAGCCTTTTTTGCCCTCACCGTCCCGATAATCCCGGAAGGTAGTTCCCCCATCCGCGATACCGGCGGCAATCACCTCATTGACAGCCCCATGAAGCCGCAGGACCTCCTGCGCCGACAGGGACTGCGCCAGGCGCAGCGGATGCAGACCTGCGGTGAATAATGCCTCATCTGCATAGATATTGCCGATGCCCCCGATAAATTTCTGGTTGAGCAGAAAGCTTTTCAGCTTCGTACGGCGGCCAGCCAGCATTTTTTGCAGATATTCTGCGGAAAAGGCTTCCGTCAGCGGCTCCGGCCCCATTTCAGCCAGCCCCTGCACCCGCTGCTCCTCACCGGACTTCAGCGCGTAGACAGCCCCCAGGGTACGGGGATCCCCATAGATCAGCCAGCCTCCCCGGTCCAGTCGGAAGATGATCCTGGCATACGCATCCTGCTCCAGTTTCTCCGTATAGCAGAGACGCCCTGTCATGCGCAGATGAAATACCAGCTCATTGCCGTTGTCCAGATAAAACAGCAAGTACTTCCCCGACCGGCCCAGCCGTACAATATGCCGCCCTGTCACCATGGCCGTGAACACATCCGGTTCCGGCCATTTGATCTGGCGGGGCAGCCGGATCTCCGTATCCAGAACCTGCCGGCCCAGCAAATGCTTTTCCAAAGAACGTCGTATGATTTCAACCTCCGGTAATTCCGGCATTATCCTGTCCCCTTTACTATTTTGCCTCAGCCCAGTTGCGGCCAAGATTGATATCAATGCTCAACGGTACGCTGAGCTCCACAATATGCTCCATGGATTCCCGCAGGATAGCGGATACCTGCTCCACCTCATCCTCCGTAACCTCCAGCACCAGCTCATCGTGCACCTGCAGCAGGATCCGGCTCTTTACGCCGGCAGCCTGCAGCTTCCGATAGGCCGCAATCATCGCCAGCTTGATGATATCCGCGGCCGACCCCTGGATCGGCGTGTTCATCGCCATGCGCTCCGCCAGCGTGCGCTGATTGTAATTGCTGCTGCGAATGGCCGGCAAATCCCGCCGGCGGCCGAACATCGTGGTCACATAGCCCTTCTCCCGGGCTTCAGCCACGGTTTTATCGATAAAGGCCTTGATGCCCTGGCACTTGGCAAAATAGCTTTCAATATAGCCAGCGGCCTCCTTGCGGGAAATATGCAGATCCCGGGACAACCCGTAATCACTGATACCGTATACGATACCAAAATTGACAGCCTTTGCCCGACCGCGCAGTTCCGGCGTCATCTCCTCCATGGGAACATTGAATACCTCCGAAGCCGTCCGGGCATGGATATCCTGCCCGTGCCGGAAAGCCTCCACAAAATTCTTATCCCCGGACATAGCGGCCAGCAGCCGCAGCTCAATCTGGGAATAATCCGCTGAAAGCAGATAATCATAGCCCTCCCCCGGCTCAAAAAGGGTGCGGATCTCCTTGCCCTCCAGTGTCCGTACCGGTATATTCTGCAGATTGGGGTCAGAACTGCTGAGCCGGCCCGTTGCTGTCACCGTCTGATTGAAATGGGTATGGACCCGCTGGGATTTTCCAGCAATCAGAGCCCCTATGCTGTCCAGATAGGTGGACTTCAGCTTGCTCCAAAGACGGTAGGAGAGTATTTTTTCCACAATGGGATGCTGATAGCGAAGCTCCTCCAGCACCTCGGCATTGGTGGAATACCCCGTCTTTGTCTTCTTGATGACCGGCAGTTCCAGCCGCTCAAAGAGTATCTCTCCCAGCTGCTTGGGGGAATTGATGTTGAACTCCGCCCCCGCCAGCGCATAGATTTCCCTTTCCAGCGAATGGATCTGGACCCCTACCTGCTGGGATTTCTGCTCCAGATGCTGCCGGTTCACATAGACGCCATTCTGCTCCATGGCCGCCAGCACCTCAACCAGCGGCAGTTCCATCTCATCATAAAGCTTCTGCAAACCGCCTGCCTGCAGCTTTTCAGCCAGCAGGGAACCCAGCCGCTCCAAAGAAAACGCCTGCCACACTGCGGTCTCCGCTCCCGGAGCGATCTGCGCTGGGGCAGCCTCCTCCGGCGCATAGGCTGCCAGCAGACTTTCCATTTCATAATGTCCCTTGGAAGGATCCAGCAGATAAGCTGCCAGCTGCACATCCAGGACCCGGCCTGCCGGCTGCAGCCCGGCATGGTAAAAGCCCTTCAGGTCATGGACGCACTTGAAGAGCTCCGGCAGGGAAAACAGCTGCAGCAGAGAATGCCAGCCTGGCATATCCGCCGCAGCATAGCCAATATGTCCGTCCGCCGCCAGAGCCGCCCCCTTGAACCGCAGCTCCGGCACCTCCCCCTCATAGACAGGTGCCAGGGAGACCCGCCCTGCCTGACGCACAATCCGGCAGAAGGCCTCCGCCCCCGCCAGGGTATCCAGCACCTCATACTCCGGCAGCAAAGCCTCCTCCACGGTGCCAAAACCTAAACCGTCCAGCGGCAGTGCCGGCTGCTGGACAATGTTCTTCAGCACCGAACGCATCTCGTACCGGCGGCAGAACTCTGCCAGCCGATCATAATCCGGCGTGATCTCATACTGCTCCGCCGTGAACTCCACCGGAACCTCACAATTGATGCGGGCCAGCCTTTTGGACAGCACGGCCATCTCCTGGTTATCCCGCAGCCGTTCCTTGAGCTTCTTCCCCGCGACCTCTTCTATATGGAGCAGAACCTCCTCCAGCGTACCATAGGCCGCCAGCAGCTTGGTGGCCGTCTTCGGGCCGACCCCCGGCACCCCCGGGATATTGTCCGAGGTATCCCCCATGAGTCCCTTGAGGTCCACCAGCTGTGCGGGAACCAGTCCGTAAGCCGCCTCAAAGGCTGCCTCATCGTAGGCCTCCAGCTCAGATATTCCCTTTTTCGTGAACATTACCTTGAGATTTGGGCGAATGAGCTGAAAAGCATCCCGATCCCCGGTAACCACCAGGGACTCATATCCCTGCTCCACAGCCTTCGTCGCCAGCGTACCGATGATGTCATCCGCCTCATAGCCAGCCAATTCGATGAAAGCGATGCCCCAGGCATCCGCCAGCTCATGGAGCAGCGGAATCTGCGCTGAAAGCTCCGTCGGCGTTGCCTGCCGCGTCCCCTTGTAATCCGCAAAAAGCTCATTGCGAAAGGTTTTCTTTCCTTTATCAAAGGCGATGACCAACAGATCCGGCTTCAAATCCTGCAGAAGCTTCATGAGCATATTGGAAAAGCCATAGATTGCATTCGTGTACTCCCCACTGCCTGTAGTAAGCAGGGGCAGCGCATAAAAAGCCCGATAGATCAGGCTGCTGCCATCTAAAATGACAAATCGTTTTTTCAATCCCTTCACCTCATCTGGTTACTTTTGTTTTCCGTGGATGACCGCAAGCTTTGTCTTCACCGGCACGGCCGCCGTCTTATCCTCAGCCGTCACCGGCTGTACCACTGCCGGCTTCTGCGAATGGAATTCATAGATTCCCTCCGCCGTCAGCCCGCCGGTAAGCTGGAAAAGATTTGTCACATCGTCTCCATTAAAATACAGCTGATCCTTCCGTACCGTGCCGCTGACCTGCCCATAAGGACTCACCAGCACCGCGGCCTCCGGATTCCAGTTCAAGGAAACCTGGAGGGCCTCCGCCAGCGGAACTGCCGGCAGGTAGCAGATATCATTTTTCCGCACCGCCTTGGCCTCGATCATCCTTCCATCGATCTTGATGCCATACGCCTTGGCTATATAAGTAGGCTCCCCATCAGAAGACTGGATTTTTTCCTCGATGGCCGCATCACTCTCAAAGGCATTGACGCCGTAGCCCGCCAGCCATTTATCCACGGTGGCCGCATCCAGCGGCTGCCGGCTATAGCCATCCGGGTAAATATAATAAACCACCGTTCCATCAGCAATTTTCTCAATGACCACCCGGTTATAGGAAATCTCTATAGGTGTTCCTACCTGGACCTGCTTGAACAATTCCTCCACATCAGCCTCCTTCATCCGCACACAGCCGTTGGAAACATAGCTGCCCACGGACTCCGGCCGATTTGTGCCATGAATGCCATAGGTCCCGGAGAACTGAATCCAGCGATACCCCAGAGGATTCGTCTCCCCTGAGGGAACCTTTCGGGTGGTATCCTCCGGGTCGATCCATACCGGATTTTCCGCCTTATCCTGTACCTTATAATAGCCCACCGGGGTAGGCGTCGATACCTTACCCGGGCCGATAGGATACAGCGCCGTCTTCACTCCATCCACATACAGCGCCAATGACCGGCTGGCCAGATTTATGAGAATCTTCTCCGTCGGTGCTTTTTTCTCCGCGACCGCCTTAACCGAACCTCCGCCAGCCTTCACATTCTGAACGCCGGTCTGTCCTGCCGCCTGCACACTGCCAACCGCCAGCAGACACCCGCTGATACATATACTGATAAAGCTGAGCCATAATCTTTTCCACATAAATAAGCGCACTCTTTTCCACAATAATTTCTACTTTTAAAGTCTATCACGCCGAAAACATTTAGGCAACCAACGGAAGGCCCTGTTGAAAGAAAAAAACTATTTTCTGTCAAGCGTTTTTGAAAATGTCCCAAAAAGCTCTAAACATTAGCACCGGAAATCCGGTGCTTTTTCATACCTCTAAATAAAATTTTTTTGCAATATATTTGTGGTGTTTTATAAAATTGGATTGC
>Ga0183095_10112_pt1 | contig 54942 bp, 43 predicted proteins | sample BioMet4_FD_130346 | JGI IMG/M metagenome (GOLD analysis project Ga0183095, IMG submission 130346) | Microbial communities from bioreactor (seeded with sewage sludge) at LBNL, California, USA - Biofuel metagenome 4 (v2) (version 3) | ecosystem: Engineered > Bioreactor > Anaerobic > Unclassified ...
ATCTACATGACTCTCACCATCTAGGTGGGAGTTTTTTAGTGGGAAGGAGGCAGATCGGTGAAGCCAATGAAATACTATAAAGAAACAGGGGTGACGGATAGTGTCAGACAACTGGGTAGTACAGAACCTGCAGAACTCGCTGTCAACATGGAATGAGAAGCTGGCCGAGGTGTGGCAGCTGCTTACGCAGTCACCAGCAAACTTCAAGGGCGGGAAAATATGGGACGTGATCCTCAACATAAACGGAGCAGTATAGGCAATAGGCCTTGCGCTGCTCGTTTTGTTTTTCCTGGCGGGAATGGTGAGGACAAGCGCGTCGCTTACGGAGATCAAAAAGCCTGAGCATGCGTTGAAGCTTTTCATAAGATTCGCCATCGCCAAGGGCGTCGTGACCTATGGACTCGAGTTGATGCTGGCTTTGTTTACCATAATCCAGGGCGTCATCAGCACCATAATGAAATCGTCGGGCATAGGAAATGTGAACAAGACAGTGCTTCCTCAGAAGATGATCGATGCCATCGAGGACTGCGGATTCTTTGAGAGCATACCACTCTGGGCGGTGACTTTGATCGGGAGCTTGTTCATAACGGTGCTTTCGTTCATCATCATACTGACGGTTTACGGCAGGTTCTTCAAACTGTATATGTACACGGCGATCGCGCCCATACCGCTGTCGACCTTTGCAGGGCAGCCAACGGAACAGATAGGGAAAAGCTTTCTCAAGTCGTACGCAGCCGTATGCCTTGAAGGAGCCATAATCGTGCTCGCCTGCGTCATATTCAGTATGTTCGCGTCGAGTCCGCCTGTGGTTGACGCAGACGCTGCGCCGGCGGCAATGGTATGGAAATATATAGGCGAGCTGGTGTTCAATATGCTGGTGCTGGTGGGAGCGGTCAAAATGAGCGACCGCATAGTACGAGAAATTTTAGGGATATAGTAGCAGAAATGGAGAATACAATGGAAATCTACAAATCAGAAGAAGCAAAAGCTAATACAGAGAAACGTATAGCGGCATTCAGGGAAATGCTGCAGAATGGAGGAGAAGATGAATAGGCAGGAATTTTTCAACAGGGCGATGGCGGAGATACTGGAGCAGCTCCCGAAGAATATGAGAAAGGGCGTAACTCTGACAATGAACTCTGTGCTCAAGTGCAACGACATTGAGCTTCACGGGGTATCCTTGAAAAAGGGAAGCGAGGACATATCGCCTAACATCTATTTGGACAACTACTACGAGCGCTTTGAAAACGGCGAGCCTATGAAGGACCTGATGCAGGAAGTGACGGGGATCTTTACGGAAACTGAAAGGCCCGAGGGGATGCCGCAGCCTAAGGATATTCCGCTTGATTACAGCAGCATCAAAGATAAGCTGACTTTCAGGCTCCTGGAGATGAAGCGCAACCGCATGTATCTGGTGAACACGCCGTATATGCCGGTCGGCAATGGCCTCGCGCTGGTGTGCGATGTGAAGTTGAAGTCAGGCGAAGACGGCGAGTGGAGGACGACTATAACAAAAGACATGATGGAGAAGTACGGATATGACAAAAGGCAGCTTTTCCTTGACGGTCTTAAGAATGTGCAGAATGTGGATCCGCCGGTGATGATGGATATGCAGCAGAATGTGTTCGGCCTCGGCGCGGACAATGTTCTTGATAAGGAAACCGGGGCTATAGAGAAAAGCAATATGTATGTCCTGTCCAACAAAAGCGGAGTGCTTGGCGCCTCCGTTCTTTTTTATCCTGAGATCCAGGAGAAGGTCAGCGAGAAGATTGGTGAGGGGTATTATGTACTGCCGAGTTCTCTTCATGAGGTCATAGTTGTGCCGGAGTCGGCAGGCTTTGACGCAAAGGGATTGACGGACATGGTTCGTGATGCCAACAGTTCTGTCGTAGACGCAAAGGACATCCTCTCGGACAATGTCTATCATTTCGATATGGCGGAGAGAAAACTGGAGACTGCCCATGAGCCAAAGGCTCTGGGTGACAGGGTATCCGAAGGGAGGTCATAAGGGATGGAAGTTAAAATAAACAGAGAGATCCGTAATTACACGGAATCCATGTTCTTCGGGCTGTCGCTTAGGCAGTTCGTTTTTTCTGTCCTGGCCTGCGGGGTCGCGGTCGTAGTGTATTTTACACTGCGGCCGATCATCGGCCTTGAGACGGTCAGTTGGGTGTGCATACTTGCAGCCGTGCCTTTTGCTGCAATAGGTTTCATAAAGTACAACGGCATGACGGCAGAGAAGTTCATATGGGCATTCCTGAAGTCGGAGGTACTCATGCCGAAGACGCTTGATTTCGGGAATACGAATATGTACGTCACTATGATAAGGGACGCCAGGGAACAAAAAGAAAGAGAGAGCAAGCGTTCATACAAATTGAAAATGAAGGCGCTGGCCATGATAATAGAGAGGAGACGAAAACATGATAAAGACACTGACTAATATGATGAAACAGGATAAGGAAAAAGTCATGGTGCCGAAGAAGCTGCAGGATATGATCCCCGTCAAGGCCATATGGCCGGATGGGGTATTTTTATCCGGAAAAAACAAGTACAGCAAAATGTTCCGCTTTGAGGATATAAACTATGCGGTAGCATCAAAGGATGATAAGGAGGCAATGTTCCTTGAGTATTCGGAACTTCTCAACTCCTTCGACAGCGGAGCAACGACCAAGATAACTATCAACAACAGAAGACTCAATCGAGATGATTTTGAGAAGCAGATTCTTATCGACATGAAAGAGGACGGCCTCAATGAGTACCGGCAGGAATACAACCATATGCTCATGGAGAAAGCCACAGGATCGAATTCCATAGTGCAGGATAAGTATGTGACCGTATCGGTAGCAAAGAAAGATATAGAGGATGCGAGAACATATTTCTCAAGAGTGGGGACCGACCTCATATCTCATTTTGGAAGGCTTGGCTCTGTATGTACAGAGCTTGACGGAGAAGCTAGACTTCGGATCATACACGACTTCATGAGAAGCGGCGAGGAGACTACCTTCCACTTCGATTTCGCAGATCACATGAAGAAAGGAGCGGACTTCAAGGACTATATCTGCCCTGACGGATTCGAGAATGATGGCGACTATTTCATGATAGGCGGTCGCTATGGAAGGGTTTTACTTCTCAGAGACTATGCGTCATATATCAAGGACAGCATGGTGGCGGAGCTCACCGACGTAAACAGGAACATGATGCTTTCCATCGACGTGGTGCCTGTGCCAACAGATGAGGCGGTAAGAGAAGTCGAGAGCAGGCTCCTTGGAGTCGAGACAAACATAACCAACTGGCAGAGAAGGCAGAACATGAACAACAACTTTTCTGCGGTAGTGCCGTACGACATGGAGCAGCAGAGAAAGGAATCCAAGGACTTCCTAGACGATCTTACGACAAGAGATCAGAGGATGATGTTTGCAGTCGTTACGATCGTTCATACTGCAGATACAAAGAAGCAGCTTGATAATGATACTGAAGCCATACTTACAACAGCGAGGAAACATCTCTGTCAGCTTTCGGTGCTGAGGTATCAGCAGCTTGACGGACTTATGACGGCGCTGCCGTTCGGGGTGAGAAAGATAGATGCCTTCAGGACGCTAACTACAGAGAGCCTTGCAGTGTTCATGCCCTTCAGGGTGCAGGAAGTATACGATGAAAATGGGATATACTACGGGCAGAACGTGATAAGCAAGAACATGATGATAGCAGACAGGAGGAAGCTCCTCAACGGCAATTCATTCATCCTCGGCGTATCAGGTTCCGGCAAGTCTTTTACAGGCAAGAACGAGATCACCAATCTCATGCTGTCTTCAGATGCAGATATAATCATAATAGATCCAGAGCGCGAGTATGCGCCGCTAGTAAGGGCCATGGGTGGATCAGTCATTGAGATCTCGGCAACATCGCCTAATCACATCAATGCAATGGATATGAGCAAGGATTACGGCGAGGTGGATCCTATCATAGAAAAATCTCAGTTCCTGCAGTCCCTTTGTGAGCAGATCATAGCGGGACATCACTTCGCAAAAGGTCAGCAGTCCATCATAGACCGTTGTACTGAAAATGTGTATCGCTACTACAAGCAGGGGGATTATAAAGGGACGCCGCCGACGCTTCGAGATTTCAGAGATGAGCTTCTCAGGCAGGAGGAGCCTGAGGCAAAGTCACTGGCTCTTGAACTTGAGCTCTTTACAAGAGGATCTCTCAATACCTTCGCAAAACAGACCAATGTAAATACTGACAATCGTCTCATATGCTACGACATCCTCGAACTAGGCGAACAGCTGAGAGCAATAGGTATGCTGGTCATACTGGATTCTATACTGAACCGTATCACAAGCAACAGGCAGAAAGGGAAGCAGACATTCCTGTTCATCGACGAGATATACCTTTTGTTCATGCACGAGTATTCGGCGCAGTTCCTGTTCAAGCTCTGGAAGAGAGTAAGGAAGTACGGAGCTTACTGTACTGGCATAACTCAGAATGTGGACGACCTTTTGCAGTCACATACCGCAAGGACGATGCTTTCAAACTCTGAGTTCATAGTAATGCTGAATCAGGCAGCTACGGACAGAGAGGAATTGGCAAAGCTTCTTAACATCTCGGACCTGCAGCTTTCATATATAACGAACGTGGATGCAGGGCATGGTCTGATCAAGGTCGGGTCCAGTTTAGTTCCATTCGCCAACAGTTTTCCCAAGGATACTATGCTGTATAAACTGATGACGACCAAGCCTGGCGAGGGATTGAATGAATAATTAGCCTTAACGACGAATATGTCGAAATTTGACGAAAATGGACGAATGGAATAGTGCATTGTTGATAATTGTAAGTCGCAAGCAGGTTTCGAAAGCTATATACTATAGGCATGAGGAGGAAAGAAATGGATAAAGAATTTAGTAATATCTTGAAGCGTATAGCAAGCCAGAATGGTACTACTCCAGAAAAGGTTTATGCCGAAATGGAGGAGGCTATAGATGTGGCTTATGCCAACAATGATCAAAACACAATGGAATACAGAAAAATGATGGGATTAGGAGATGAAAGACCTTCTCCCGAGGAATTTATTATGGCGATGGCTAAAGGTAGTAAAAGAAATGTAAGAGAATCATAACGAATATATCTAATGATGCCTGGTAGTTGCACAACAGTGTGGCTATCAGGTTTTATATTGCGTGGAAAGGAAGCGTATGATATGCCGGATATACGTACAAGACAAGTAAATAAAGGAACCATCAAGTCTCTCGACAAGGCGGCGGCTTCTGCAGACCGTATGCGAGCGACATATACTAAGACAAAGGAACGGGCGGAGTCAATGCGCGAAAGCGATGATAATTCGCTTGCTTCATATGCGACAGATCATATATCAAATGCAGTAGACACCGGATCGAGGGAGAGCATATCGGTTTCAGAGAAAGCCACCAGAGTATTGGTATCTAACGCCAAGGTGAAGATTAAGGAGCGCAGGCTCAACAATGGCTATTCCGCAACCGCAGAAGCATCTGTAAAAACCGTCGAAGAGACCGCCCAAATCAAGACGAGAGGCTTTGCGAATAAGAGGCAAATGATGAGGCATATAACCAATGCAAGGAACACAAACGCTGCCAGACGGTATGCTAATAAGAGGCTGGTAATCACCGCTGAGGAACGTATGCGAAAGGCGGCCAAGGAAGTTGCTAAAGAAACAAAAAACGCTGTCGGGGCTTCAGCCAAAGCACTCAAAGCTGCCATAGCAAGTGTAGAGTCTTTGGTCAAAACCATCACTGCCAGCGGATGGATAGCTATAATAGCAATAGTTGTGTGCTGCTTTTTCGGGGCGGCTTTTTATATGTTTGGTGATGAGAGCTCCGGCAACTATACGCCAGTCAGCGCTCAGGTCGAGGCCTACTCAGCGGTGATCGGGGAATATGCGGACAAGCATGGTATAGGCGAATACACGGAGCTCATTAAAGCCGTCATGATGCAGGAGTCCGGTGGCAAAGGTAAAGACCCTATGCAGGCTTCGGAAAGCGGTTATAACAAAAAGTATCCTCGCAAGCCTGGCGGTATCAAGGACCCAGAGTATTCGATCTACTGCGGCATCCAGCAGGTGGCGTCCAGTTTGAAGGAATCCAAGTGCAAAAGCCCTTTGGATATGGGTCGCATACGTCTGGCATTGCAGGGCTATAACTATGGCAACGGATATATATCCTGGGCGATAAAACGCGATGGTGGCTACACGGTTGAGAATGCGTCGGTATTTTCTGATCAGCAGGCAAAAAGGCATGGTTGGTCGTCTTATGGGGATAAGCAGTATCCGGTTCATGTTCTCAGATATTACCCCTATGGCAGTTACAATTATGGTGTTGGCAATGGTGTGATCACTAAGGTAGCTGCTCAGCAACTTGGCAACAAAGGTGGCCACAAATTCTGGAGCTGGTATGGGTTCAATGGTAGGGTTGAGTGGTGCGCTTGCTTCGTTTCCTGGTGCGCAAACCAGTGTGGGTATATCAAAAGCGGCACCATCCCTAAGTTCGCCGCCGTCCAGTCAGGCATCAGTTGGTTCAAAGCCAAAGGCCAGTGGCAAAGTTCCGGCTATAGACCAAAGCCAGGGGACATAATCTTCTTTGATTGGGATGGAGGCGGAGCGGATCATGTTGGAATAGTTGAAAGCTGTAATGGAAAAACCATTACTACTATCGAAGGTAACAGCAGCGATATGTGCAAGAGGAGGTCGTATACAGTCGGAAGTAGTGTAGTATATGGATTTGGAATTCCAAAATATTAACTGGGCGCTTTTTTGCCCAGTTTACATATTAAATGATTTCTAAATTAATCAATCCATGATATAATAATTAAGATATTAATGATTCACATTTGAAGCGAGGGGAAAAATGACAAAAGATGAGGTGAGGAATGCGTTTACTGAGTTGATTGAACGATACAATCATACGTTAAGAGGACAAAATCACGATAATATCAGTGAAGAGACTATACGTGCTTGGTTAAACGAGTTACTTGAAATTTTCGGATGGGACGTACAAGACCCAAGACAGATACGTCAAGAGCAATTATTATATGGAATTCATAATCAGAGGTTGCAAGATATTAATTCCACACATAGAAAACCTGACTATGAGTTACTGAATGGCGTTAATATCAAGACATTTTTGGACGCAAAATCATTAGAAGTTAATATTTTTACGGATTCTAACGCTGCTTTTCAAATACGATCATACGGATGGTCCGCACAAGTACCATGCGCATTTGTGTCAAATTTTGAGCAATTTGTTATTTATGATACTAGGTTTATACCCGAGTTGGGGCAAGCTGCAAATATAGGTACAATTCAGTTAACAATTGATGATTACATTGATGAATTCAATGTATTGTATGATCATTTATGGCATGATAATATATGCACAAATTATCTGGATGAATTATATGCTGTCACAGCAAGAGAGGGGAATGAACAAGTTGATATACAGTTTATGAATATCATTTCGTTATTCCGAAGGAAATTAGCAAATAATATATATCATAATAATCCTGAGATGGGTTTAAACAATGATAGATTAAATTATTATGTACAGATAATACTAGACAGAATTGTTTTTGTTAGGGTGTGTGAGTCCAAGGAAATTGAAGAACAAGGAAAACTACAACAGATGGCACAATCAGAGGAAGGCTTTTGGTGTTCGTTTAAAAATAGCTGCTATATGGAATTCTATAATCACTATGATGGAGCCATGTTTGAAAGAAATCATGAATTCCAGCAGTTAGAACTCAATGAGGAAGATTTAGTTGATTTCATTAGTAAACTATATTATCCATATCCGTATAAATTTGATGTGATTCCTATAAAAGCGATCGCTAATATCTATGAAGAGTTTTTAGGAAAACAATTAGCTATAGACAATAATGAAATTATAGAAATTGTAAAGGACGAATATGTTCGCACAAATGGGGCTGTTGCAACGCCAGAACACATTGTGGAAATGGTTTGTAAACAAACTGTAAGAATTGAGGGCATCTCTACAATTGAGGAATTATTAAATGTTAGCATACTAGATTTATGTTGTGGATCAGGTGTTTTTATTGTTTCATGCTATGAGCATTTGGCAGATAAAATGCTTGCAATACTGTCGATTGATGATAGAGAAAAGAATTCACATAGGGACTATTACTATGAATGCAATGAAGAGTTGTATTTAACTGTTCATGCGCGTAGAGAAATAGTGTTGCATTGCCTTTTCGCAATTGATTGTGATGAGGCGGCTATTGAGGTTACTAAAATGTCGCTTGCTTTAAAAATAGTTGATGGGGATAATTTAATAGCATGGGAAGGAATTGGCATTTTTGGTGAAAAAATCTTACACGACATTGATAAGAATATTAAGCTGGGTAATACATTGGTAAGCACAGATGCAGAATTCTCACCAGAACAAATTCTTAAAATAAAGCCAATAGATATCAAAGACACTTTTCAGGAAGTCTTTGAGAGGAGAAACGGGTTTTCATACATTGTCGGAAATCCGCCATATGTTGAGACAAAACATTATAAAGCAGCTTATCCCGAGATGCATAATTATCTGAAAAATAGTTATCATGTTTTTGAAGGCAAGGCGGATTTATCGGTTTTGTTTATAGAACGCGGGTTACAATTGTTAGAGCCAACTGGGGAAATGGGTTTTATTATTCAACGTAGATGGTTCAAAACTGAATATGGAGAGAAAACGAGAGAGCTTATTAGTAATGGTAAACATTTAAAAACCTTGATTGATTTCAAGACGACAGACATTTTTAGAGGAAGAATTGTTTACGCGTCAATAATGGTTCTTAGCAAGATGCAGTGCGATGAGTTTAATTATTATTACATGAAATCGAGTGCGGATGATATTAAGCTTTGTTTTGAAAACAGTGATACAAGAGGTGATTTTGAGGGATGTGTATTCCAATCAATCCCATGCCAAAATGATACTGGTACGTGGTCATTTGAAAACTATAAAATAGTAGAGATAAGAAACAGATTAAATAATCTGTGGGGACCGATTAGTGAATATCCAGAGTTATCGATAAAAGATGGGATCCAAGCATTATGGAAAAAAATCTATCATATTACCAATGTGCAATTTGAAAACGATATTGCTATTGGCAAGAATGGTTTTATGGAGGATGTTCGTGTGGAATCGGCAATACTTAGAGGGGTAGTATATAATAAGATATTTTTTCCTTTCAAGACCATTGAACCAGATGCATATTGTATTTTCCCTTATAATGGAAACTCTAACGATGTAATTACATTTTCGGAATTGCATCGCCTATATCCATTAACATTTTCATACTTGTTAGAGAATAAAGAACGAATCAAGTCTCATGTTAAATGTAGAGAAGGAGAAAAATGGCATACATTTACTAGAGAGCATAATCAATCCATGTATGATACAAACAAAATAATTATTCCAATGACAGCAAAGGACACAATTGCTACATATGTGTCAAACCGGGGGCTGTATATGGATAATGCAAATGTTTGGTTTCTTTCTGTTGATAATGCAGACGACTTAATAATGAAAGCTATAACATGTATCATAAATTCTACAATTTTTTCTGTGTTGGGTAAAGTAGGCGCGAATCCACAATCAGGTGGATACTATAAATTTAATAAACAGTTTATTTCGCCAATACCATTTCCTTCAGATAAAGTTATTTGTGAAGAAGGTGATGTGAATAGATTATCTTCTTTATACGATGAAATATCAGAGTTACAGCAGCAGTACTTGATGGGTAGTCCAGTAACTAGGGAAATGATAGCTCAATCACTTATACAAAGATGGGACGAACTTGATGATATTTGCTATACGCTTTATGAAGTCTCAGAGGAAGAGCGTGAAATAATCAAAGATGAAGGAAGGACAGTAAGCAGAATAGATTTGCTGAAAAATATTGATTGATGAATGCAAAGAGGATTATAAAAGAATTGTATGAATTCACTTCTAATATGGGAGTAATTGAAAATGGGCTTGTGTATTCTTTTGTAGTTATGAAGAAAATTAATTATAATAAATCCAGATTATTGAACACTATTATTGACAATACAGATATAGATGCATATAAAATAATTTATGAGTACTTTGTTAAAAGCAATTGCAAGTTATCATTTGATGATCTTGTTGAGTTGTTTGAATATCTTACACCAATGTCTAAAAAGAAAGAGAATGGCGTTGTTTATACACCTAGATCAATTAAAAAATATATACTAAATAAATGTATAGTAAAAGGGGATGCTCCTGTCATCATGGATCCATCATGCGGTTGTGGATCCTTCTTATTATCAGCTGCTGAAATTATGCATGATAAGTTTGGGTTGACGTTCAATGCTATTTTTTCCAAATACTTGTATGGGATAGACATAGATATGGGTGCCATCAAAAGAAGCGAAATATTATGCACATTATTAGCCGCCACAAGACATGAATATGGATCATTTTCTTTTAATATAATTTGTGCTAATGCGCTGGATCCGGTTACTGTAAAAAGAGTATTGAAGGAGTGCAAGTCGGGTTTCGATTGTGTTATTGGCAATCCACCATATGTTCGTTTACGTAATATGACAGAAGACACAAAACAGGTATTAAATAATTGGGAAACTGCATCAACGGGCAATGTAGATTTATACATGCCTTTCTTTGAGATAGGAATCCGGTTATTAAAATCAAATGGATGTCTATGTTATATATCACCTAATGGTTATATCCAAGGGAATAATGGGAAAGCTTTGAGAAAATACCTTGTTAATAATAATCGAAGAATTATTATCGATGATTTTCGAGACACGCAAATATTCGAAAATGTTACAAGCTATACTTGCATTACTTTCATTGATATGGGAACTGTGAGCCACAAGATATCATATGCTCGTATAAATAAAGATGAATCTTTAACAAAACATAAATACTCCAGCTATGATTTTAATGAGTTTAAAAGCGGCGCACCATGGAGAATGAGAAGTAAAGAAATAGATACTGTGGTATTTGCCTTGGAAAATGCAGGGACACCTCTTTCAAATTGGAAAATACGTAATGGACTCGCAACATTAAAAAACAAGTTATTTATTTTTATGCCTAAAGGGGAAGATACAAAGTACTACTATCGAATATATCGCGGACATGAATATAAAATTGAGAAGGGATTATGCATAAAAGTTGTTAAACCGAACATCTTAAAAAACGAGAGTGAATTAAAGAAGAAAATGGAAATGGCCATTTTCCCATATGAAAAGAAAGATGGCCGCTGTTATTTGTTAAAAGAATCAGTAATAATTAAAAAGTATCCCGAGGCGTATAAGTTTTTAAGCGATAACAGAGATGAGTTAGAAAAGAGGGATAAGGGAAAAGGGAAATATGCTGCATGGTATGCATATGGACGTACACAAGGCATGAACAATTTCGGCAAAAAAATATTAATACCATACATTGCAGGGGAACCAACAGCGATTGTATCGGAAGAGGAAGATCTTTTATTCTATTGTGGATATGCTTTGTTTTCAGATGACGAAAAAGAATTATTTGTGCTAAAGACATTTTTAAAGTCAGATGCATTTTGGTTTTATATATATTATACAAGCAAACCATATGCAAAAGGATATATGGCATTCGCAAAAAATTATTTAACAAACTTTAGTATACCTAAATTAAATAAATCGGATATAGCATTTATATTATCTAAGCCAAGATCAAAAGAATTGAATGAATATATTTGGAACTTATATGGTGTTGATCAATTAGATTTGGAAATAATTGATAAAAGATGGATTGAGTATAAAGAATAAACGTAGTGAACGTGAAGATTGGTAATTTAGCATCTAAAAGAGAATGAGTAAATATGAAGGTACACTAATGGACAAAGCAAAACCAAACACCATGAAAAAACGCATGATGCTGATAATGAAGCTTTTGCGTGAGCAGACGGATCAGGAGCATCCGCTGGATACATATGAAATACTTGATTATCTGGAGAGCCAAGGAGTCTCGACAAATCGCAAGACCTTGAAAAGCGATCTTGATCTTTTGGTGGATTGCGATATCGATATTGTTACTATCCATAGTAAGCCGAACAAGTATTACTGGGGTGCTCGTACATTCGAGATTCCGGAGCTGCAGCTATTGATAGATGCAGTATTGTCGTCTCATTTTATTACGAAGAAGAAAAGCAGGGCTATGGCAAAGAAGCTCAGCGGACTTGCCAGTGACAGCCAGAAAAAAGAATTGGATCGTCACATGTATGCAGCTGGCAGAGTCAAGCAGGCCAACGAAAACATCTTTTACATGGTCAATGATATTAATAGTGCAATAAGCCAGAGAAAGAAAATCACATTCAAGTACATTGAATATACAGCTGAGAAGAAAAAAGTGTTTCGGAACGATGGCGAGGTATATGAATTAAGCCCATATGTGCTTTACTGGAATGAGGATTATTACTATGTAGTAGGCTGGTCAGACAAGCATGACAATGTATCTGTGTTTCGTGTGGACCGCATGGATGATGTGGAAATCAGCGGTGAAACTGCAATGAAAAGGCCGCAGGGCTTCAGTATAGACGATTACTCAAATCGCGTTTTTGAAATGTTTGACGGGGATAGTACCACTGTAAAAATGGAATGCAAAAATGATCTCATGAAATATATCATTGATCGATTTGGTATGAGCGTAAAAACAGCGATCGCCACAGATAACACTTTCTATGTATGGGCTGATGTAGCTTTGAGCCCCACTTTCTATGCATGGATATTCAGGTTCGGTGGAGATATAAGAGTAATTGAGCCTAAGAAGGCGCTTGATGAGATAAACGAGCTGGCAAAGAAATTCATATCCAAAGAGAACATGTGAATAGTAGATAAATACTTTAATGGTAGTTGAGGAGTAATTTAATGAATATACAAGAGAAGCAATATTTTCAAGATTTACATAGGGACCGTTCTGACAGTGCGGATACTTTTGAAAAACCGTCTACGCGAGAAATGTGGCGAAGCATAGTAGAAAAATATTCTGATCAGGCTCACTTTATCTATGAGTTAATTCAAAATGCTGATGATGCTGGCGCAACAACTGCTCGCTTTATCCTTGAACCAGAGCGCTTAATTTTTGCACATAATGGAACACGACACTTTTCTATTAGTAATCCGGAAAATGAGGATATAGATTCCAATGAAGGCCATCTTGGGGATATTAATGCTATAACTGGAATCGCGTTTTCAAATAAAAAAACTCAGGAGAACAAGATTGGCAAATTTGGAGTTGGCTTTAAAGCGGTATTTCAATATACAGCAACTCCCCGCATATATGACCCTGAATCGCGGTTTCGTATTGATAGATATATAGTGCCCACAGAAATCAAAGACGATTTTCCAGGCAGAAGGCCTGAAGAAACTTTGTTTGTTTTCCCGTTTGATCACAAGGATAGAACTCCCCAAGAAACTTATGCTGACGTTGAGAATAAGCTAAAAGCACTATCATACCCTATTCTTTTCCTGACGAACCTCTTGGATATATCGTTTAAAATAGGCGATTTGATAGGACTCTATGGGAAAAACATCATTGATGAATACGAATACACAGATGGTATTACTGCAGAAAAAATCTGTCTTATGCAAAATTGTGACAATAAAATTGTAACTAAGTATTTATGGTTATTTACTCGATATGATAATTCTTTGAAGTATTCGGTTGGATTTTTCATTAATGAAGAAAACCAGTTAATCCCAGCGAAAGAACCTGCTTTTTGTTTCTTCCCAACAAAAGAAACGACAGGCCTGAATTTCATAATCCATGCACCTTTTTTGCTTACGGATAGCCGAGAGGGGATTCGTGCAGGCATTGTGCATAACAATAATCTAATTGAGTTGTTGGCAAAACTTGCAGGTGATTCACTGTTGTGTTTAAGAGACATAGGTGATGGGCTGCCAAATCGGATAATAAATGACAATATTATTTCGATTATCCCTGTTGATGAGAATGCATTCTGTGAAGTGAATGATACAAGCCAAGTTTCATTTAAACCATTTTATACAGAAATTAAGCATGTTTTTGATAGAGAAAGAATCATACCAACACGAATTGGGTATACAACTGTAGATAATGCGTATTGGGCTTCTGTCACATTTTTATCCGAATTGTTTAATGATGAGCAAATAGCTGATATTTGCGAAAATCAAAATGCTAAATGGGCATTTGTATCATTAGGACGCGATGAAGTTCAGCGTACCAATAGTAACTTGTTTTCATATATTGATTCTATCACCAAAACAGGTTTGAATGAAGACCATTTGATTAGAGGTCGATTTTCTGGTTATCCACGGAGGAAAGACGTTGAAGGAATCACCAGTCAATTTATTCAAAAGCAAAGTACTGAATGGTTGTGCATATTCTATAAGTGGTTGTCGGAAACTACGCATCGTACGGAATTAGCCAAAACCGCTCCAATTTTCTTAGATCAAGACTCAAAGGCTGTATCTGCGTACGATAGTGATGGCGAGCATTTGATTCTATTTTTGCCGGATGCTGATATTGAGGGATATAGGACTGTAAATGAAGATTTGCTAAATAACGATGAGGCCATGGATTTAATTAAGAAAATAGGCATAACGCATCCTTCAATTCGTGATCAGATTTATAATGTTATTATCCCTCAGTATAACGATGATGCAGAAATTGACACTAATTCACATTTTAAACTTTTTTTCAAATACTATCGGCAATCTCCGCAAGATGAAGCCGAAGAATTCATTGAAGAACTAAAAGAATGTGATTTTTTATCCTGCCATAAACGTGGGGATTCGAAAGCATACAGAGGAAAAGCATCCAATCTGTATTTCCCAACAGATGATCTAGTTGGATATTTTGAAACAAAACCGTCTACATTGTTTGTTGACTATGATGAATATAAATCAATAGTAGGTGTATCAGATGAAAAACATTTGATGATATTTCTTACTGAACTGGGTGTAAGACAGTTTGCAGAGATACATTCTAGAACCTTGGATAGGGAGGAAATTCGTACACGAAATGATTTACCACGACCGCGTTCAACATATGGGAGAAGTTATACGGAAAAATATATTGATGGTTGCCAGGAATTAGTCGATTATATTGTGGCAAACCAATCACTTGAAAAATCTGTTATCCTTTGGAAGCAGCTCCTTAAAATTATAGGCAATAGTGGCTATGGTGGATTAGATTACTTACTGCGAGGTAATTGTAGTTATTACTACTATAAAAGAAAAAGTACTGGTTTTGTGTCTTATGATGCCACATTGTTAAAAAAATCCAAGTGGCTAATGCGTAGAGATGGAAGGTTTGCAGATCCTAGCGAACTTACGTTGGCTACTATTTCGGAAAGCTACGATCTAGATAATGAAAATCTTGCAGGGCTGGTCTCGTTTTTATCTATTTCTGATGGAAATGATGAGATTGAGGAAATAGAGGACAACAGCAATTTAACAGATACACAACGGGAAAAGATGCAATTTGCTGAACTTGCTACAAAGTATGATATTTCTCCAGAAGAAGCCGAGGAAATGTTCAGAGAAAAGGCTGAGCAAAAGAAGTGCACTTCTCAAGAACTTCGTACACTGGATGATTATATATCTTCAGACGACACTTGGGAACATAATGAGTTAGGTGAAGGTATATCTGAAGAAGATGCTGAAATCGATATAAAGAGTGATCATAAAGCAGAAGGTAGAAGAAGGATACCAGCAGTAACTTCAAAAGTCGCGAAGGATATTATAAAGCGTACAATTTCGTCACCTTTCGAGTATCAGACTACTTCCAATGTCGAAGTGGATGATATTGATGAAGACGAATTTATATCATCACCTATAGACTTTGGGCGTAAGGCCGAGTTGGAAAAAGAGAAAACAGCCAAAATGATTGATAAAATTGCTTACCAGGAAGAGCTTCAGCAACATGCGTTAGATGCGAAAAAGTATTCATACGGTTGGTTCAAAGCCCTACTTGAGTTGGAAGTATTAAACGGCAATTCAAATAATCTAAATAGTAAGGAAGTATCCATTAGTTTTGCTCACGTAGAACGCGAGGCCAATACACACAGAACTTTGGTTCTAAAACAACCTAGCCGGTATATTCCGCAGTTCATGGAGGACTTAGCTGATATTAATCTGCAATTATGCTTCGGAGAACAAACTAGAGCATTAGCAATTGAGGTTGCAAACGTAAAATCTTATACTCTTAGGGTTAAATTAAAACCCCACGTTGATATATCAGATCTAGATTTTTCAAAAGTAACTGAAGCCAGAATTGACGCCAAAAGCCCTGTTTTCCTCTTAGAGGAACTTCGCAAGCAATTTATGGATCTTGATTATGATGATGACTATGATATGCAGGAAAATCTTTGTGAAAACATTGAATTTGTATTTGGGCCTCCCGGTACTGGTAAAACCACTCACCTTGCAAAAAATATTATTCTGCCACTTATACAGAAATATGACAAACTAAAAGTGTTAGTTCTGACACCAACAAATAAGTCGGCTGATGTTTTGATACGAAAAATTATGGATGTTATGCAGGGAGATGCTTCATATAATGATTGGTTAGTGCGTTTTGGCGGAACTGGCGATGAAGTTATCGAACAAAGTTCTATATATCGGGATAAAACATTTGATATACGTGATATGGATAGAAATGTCACTGTAACTACAATTGCGAGATTCCCTTATGACTTCTTTATGCCGCAAGGTACAAGGTTATATTTGAATGGTATAAACTGGGACTATATTCTTATTGATGAGGCATCAATGATACCACTCGTTAATATCATTTATCCGCTGTATAAAAAGACTCCTAGAAAATTCATAATTGCTGGAGATCCTTTCCAGATTGAGCCTATTACTTCTGTTGACCTATGGAAAAACGAAAACATTTACACAATGGTGCAGTTGGATTCGTTTGTCGAACCACGGACAATTCCTCACGACTACAAGGTTGAATTGCTCACAACTCAATATCGTAGCGTACCATCAGTTGGCTCAGTTTTTAGCCAATTTGCATATGGAAGAATTTTGCGACACTACCGTGACGAAACTGATCGCAGACCACTTAACATAGATACAAACTTTAATATCAAATCATTGAACATTATTAAATTCCCAGTAAGCAAATATGAAAGTATATATCGTGCCAAGCGGTTACAGCACAGTAGCTCTTACCAGGTGTATTGTGCTCTGTTCACATTTGAGTATGTTGAATATTTTGCAAAAGCAATAGCTAAAGCCAACAAAGGAGAATATTTTAAAATTGGTATTATTGCTCCCTACAAGGCCCAGGCAGATTTAATAGAGAAACTCATAGTGGCTGAAGATATCCCAGACGAGGTTGATGTTCAGGTGGGGACAATACACGGGTTCCAAGGAGATGAATGCGATATAGTGTTTGCTGTTTTCAATACACCGCCATCTATAACTTCTAGTAAAGAAATGTTTTTAAACAAGCGAAATATTATAAACGTTTCCATAAGCCGTGCTAAAGATTATCTTTTTATTGTCATGCCGGATGATAATACTGAAAATATTAACAATTTGCGTTTGATAAAGAATGTTGAAAAAATTGTGAAGAATAGTAGCGCTTATTCTGAAACGCGAACACAAGAGATAGAGAAACTCATTTTTGGCAGCCCCACATATTTAGAGGACAATTCATTTTCTACTGGACATCAAAGTGTGAATGTGTATGGATTACCAGAAAAGTGCTATGAAATCAGAAGCGAGGATAACGCTGTTGATGTCCAAGTTCATCGACCTACAAAAAACAGTGATCAATATGAGCGGGAAAGCCCTCAATGCGAAATGACAGCAATATCAGATATGACATCAACAAGTATCGTTGATTTTATCTGGTTGGATAAGAAAACAAAAACATGTCCTTTTGATAGGGCACAATTGAGCACTGAAGCAGTTCAAGTCACAAAGAAAAATGGCGCAGCAAAAAAGATTAATATGCAGGTATGTCCAATTTGCAAAAATAGGTATCTTGTAAAAAATAATATGCCAAGTACTATTAGCATTTCGGATTATTATGTTTTAGGTAAAGAAATTACATTAAAATCAGGGGATCCATCATCTACTATCCAAACACCGAAGGATTCAAATCTTGTGCGTAGTTCCAAGTATGGTAATGGCGAAATCACAGCAAGGACTGTGCGTGATGGAAGGGCTTGGATTACTGTACGCTTCTCATCGAAGACAACTACATATGATGAAATACTGGCATTCAAGAGTAAGTCATTAGTGCGAATTTAATGCGAGTAATTACATTGGTTATTGTTTTGGGAATCCAGGAATCAAATAGATAATAACAAATATATCAAAACACCGTCCATCCAGAATCTACTAACGAATTGTTAGACAGGCTGACGTACGGTGGTGTGAGAGGGGCTATAAATTTCTTAACTTCCAGAGATTTTGACACTCAAATAAAAAGTGAATATAAATAATCGATAAAACGCTTGAAATTTCAACAATGTGCTTGACTTTCAGGCGGTTTCCTGGTATGATTATTGAGTAGTAATAATTACGCAGAAAAGGGGGACGAAATGTACCTGGATTTCAAGATAAAAGTACCGGATATTCCCGGAAAAATATACCCTCATTCAGTGAAGGACACGACATATATCCAATATGAATATGACCGTATCTACAAAGCTGAAAAGCAGTACAATATCCCTAAGCGAACCACCATAGGGAAGCAGTGCTCGGATGATCCTTCCATGATGTATCCGAATCAGAACTACCTGAAGTTCTTCCCTGAAGAAGAGCTGCCGGAGGAAAGATCCCGCACAAGCAGGAGCAGCTGCCTGCGCATAGGTTCATATCTTGCCATACGCAAAGTGATAGAAAGCTACAGACTTGACGAGATGCTTTCAAGGATCATAGGCAAAGACAGCGGATTGTTTCTTGATCTTGCCACATATTCCATAGTGACAGAGGGGAACGCAGGCCAGTATTATCCGGATTATGCCTACAGTCATCCGCTTTTCACGGCTGGGATGAAGATATACAGCGACTCCAAAGTCTCTGAATTCCTGAATACTATCACAGAGAACCAAAGCATAGGTTTCCTGAACGAATGGAACGTATCCAGAGACCATCGCGAACGTATATACATATCATATGATTCTACAAACAAGAACTGTCAGGCCGGAGACATAGATGTCGTTGAATTCGGTCATGCCAAGGACGATCAGGGCAAGCCGGTATTCAATTACTCTGTCGCCTATGACAGGAACAACAGAGAGCCTCTGTTCTATGAGGAATACCCCGGAAGCATCGTCGATGTATCGCAGTTGCAATACATGATAGAGAAAGCCGGGAGTTATGGATACAGACAGATAGGATTCATACTGGATCGCGGGTACTTCAGCAGAGAGAACATACACTACATGGACAGGTACGGATATGATTTCGTTATCATGATGAAGGGCATGAAGAGCCTGGTAAACGAACTGGTACTTGAAAAGAAGAACTCATTTGAGGATAAGCATGCATACAGCATAAGGAAATATCGTGTAAACGGTACGACCATCAAAAAGCAGCTGTTCCCGTCGGACAAAGAGGACCGGTATTTTCATATCTACTACAGCAGCGTAAGATATGCTTCAGAGAAGGAAGCGATAGAAGCAAAGATAGAGAGGATGACCAGGCTCCTTGAAAAGCACGAAGGAAAACCCGTGAGGATAGATGACAGCTTCAGCAGGTACTTCGATCTGGTCTACTTTCATGAAGGCGAAGAAGATGAGAAATTCATGTATGGGATAGTACGTGACGATGTGATAGACCTTGAGATAAGCCAGTGCGGATATTTCGTTATCATAACATCGAAGCAGATGACAGCGAAAGACGCTTTGGAACTATACAAGAGCCGAGACGGTTCAGAGAAACTCTTCCGTGGAGATAAATCATACCTTGGGAACAGGTGTATGAGAGTACATTCAAGCGAATCTGTAGATGCTAAGATATTCATAGAATTCGTGGCACTCATTATCCGTAACCGAATATATACATGCCTTAAGGATGAAACGGAGAGACGCGATCAGAAGCCGAACTATATGAATGTACCGGCAGCCATAAGAGAGCTCGAAAAAATCGAGATGATCCGTCAGTTTGATGGGAAATACAGGCTGGATCATGCTGTTACGGCAACACAGAAAAAAATACTGAAGGCATTCGATATCGACATGGGATACATAAAAGACAAAGTCGGTATCATACGAGACACTATCGCATATTATGACGAAAAGGAGCGAACAAATGGCAAGGCGAAAAATATCCATCGATGAAAAGATCGAAAGCGCGAAGGAAACGGTCAGCCGCACCAAGAAGAAATATGACGCCGCAGTCGATGAACTGGAAAAACTCATGAAGAAGAAGGAGGAGATGCAGAACTCAGAACTGCTGGATGCCTTCTCCAGAAGTGGCAGATCATACGACGAGATACTGACATTTCTGGACGTAAAGTAAACAAAGAACCAGGCAAGGATCCATACTGGATTTTAGCCTGGTTTTAACTTTGAGTGTCAAAATCTCTGGAAGTTAAGAATGATATATTGAATCTGCGTATGTTTTTACTCTTATCCATTATCCGCTCATATGTCCTCATAACTTCAGGAACTATCTTTCCTATCGTACTCGTTGCCACCGGGAAAAAAGCAGTACCACGTGCCGGAGCCATATTGAGCTTGTTTGAGTATCCGATATAAATTGTGACTGATCTTGTCACAAGACCTTTTGAAGTCATATCCAGGCAGAGCTGTTCCGTCATTTCACGTAATACCAGTCCCCCTTCTGTGAACGTATAATTTCGCATCAATACCTGTCCGCTTGTAAGACTTGTTGTCTTCGGCTGATATTTCTTTATATCTGCAATTGTAGCCGTTTCCCTTCCCCACGCATGGTCTATCATGAGTTCGGCATCGATCCCAAATCTGTTATAAAGGATATCTTCATCCATCATCGCGATCTGCCGCATAGTGTATATACCGAGGCTTTCAAGATTTCTTGCCGTACCTTTTCCTATGCGCCAGAAATCAGTTATCGGCCTGTGATCCCAAAGCTTTTCCGTATATGACTTTTCATCAAGCACTCCGATAAAATCAGGAGAATGTTTCGCTGTGATATCCAGCGCTATCTTTGCAAGATAAAGATTAGTGCCGACTCCGGCAGTCGCGCGTATACCAAGTTCTGAAAAGACAAGACCCATTAGCATCACGGTCAGCTCTTTTGCATTTTTCCCATATGCCAAAAGATACGGCGTGACATCTATGAATACTTCATCTATCGAGTAAACATGAATGTCATCTTTTGAGATGTACCTGAGATATATATCGTAGATATCCGCTGCATAATCTATGTATTTCTGCATACGAGGCGGCGCCATTATATATTCCATGGATCTCGGTATCTCGAAGACTCTGCATCTGTTCTTCACGCCCTTCGCTTTAAGAGCCGGAGAAACCGCAAGACATATGGTCTTGTCACTACGCGATGGATCCGCAACCACAAGGTCGGTAGTCATAGGATCGAGTCCGCGCTCCACGCATTCTACAGAGGCATAAAAGGATTTGAGATCTATACAAATATATTGTTTATCCTGCATCATATCTTCTCTTTCCCCTTTTATGTACATATCATGACATTTTTCCATTCCTGTTTTCATCTTGTAGACCCATTATATATCATCGCAAGATGCATTGCAAACATACGTTCTTTTTTCTTTCAAAGAAAGAACAGCGGTTTATTTTACCCAATTCTGCTATTACCGCTGCCTTTCTTTTCATGCCTGATTTCATCATTTTAAAGTTTAATAACTTCACCAATGTGACAATTATATTATCATTCCACACCTAATATCTCAAATACAGCATAAGCCGTATACTGCATCGCTTTTTTATGGATTACATCGCTTGCATGGACTATATCCTTCATTTATGAGCTGTGTACGTGTCTCGTGTACGGTCTTCTTATTCTGTGCTAGCGTTTGCTTTACGCTGGCACAGCTCGGCTTATGGAATTTCTTGGTATTGGTATTGATCACATATGTGTTTTTACCGCTAGATGAAGTACTGGCATTGCTCACTGAGTTTGATGAGTTTGAACTACTTGCTGTACTTTTATCCGAAAACAGGTGGCTGTCACCAGTAGCATAATCAATGACCACCTTTGGTTGTACGTTATAGCAGTAAACATTGAACTTAATGCCTTTCCCATTATCCTCAATACTTTCTGCTTCCATATGCACACCGCTGCACAGAAGATTATCACCTATGAATATTGGTGTTGATCTGTATAAAACATGATTTCCAGTGCTTTTGATATATTCCGTAGTCATATTCTCATATGGCAGTTGGCCCTCGATATTCATATATCTAGTACCAGTAACAAGGTTTTGAGCCAGGTAATGTGACTTTCCATCTACTCCCGTGAGCTCGTATGCAATCAGATGGCATCTGTTATACAGATATTTTCCATCCACAAAATCATATTTCACCAGATGCCAGCCGGAAGGTTTTATCATTCCAATACTGCCACGCTTCGTTGTCGGCATTATTTCCTTGCCTATGCAAGCTATACATGAAGTTGCACGACCATAATTGTCCAATTTGCCGTACTTTTGGTAAGACTTTGCAGAGGCCAACTGTTTCTTGGTAAACTTCGGAACATTGTTATTGATTGTAATGCTTGCCTCACCAGAATACTTAGGCACACTGCCTACAGAATCCGAATTGACTGTATTCGAAGAAGCAGACTGTGAGGCAGTACTGCTTGACACACTCCCCGTGTCTGAAGAACTGCTTGCAGAGTTGCTTCCACAACCTGCCATCGTAACCACCATACATAGTGACAGCATCAGCAGAAGTATTTTATTTGTAATCTTATTCATAGACTTCTCCCTCTTGAAATATTATATCATACTGCTCATAATTTATACCGTAGATGCATTATTTATACTTTTCATTGATTTTCTGTTCTTAAAAATATATATGCATCTGTTTTTCTATTTTATAGCCTATAGAAAGAAGGGCTCGCTTATATCTGCTTGCCCCTCATAATTATCAATGCTATTTTATCTTCCAGTGGCCATTCCTGCGATTGCCTACCCTTTCCAATATGCCCTTTTCTTGCAACTTCGGAAGGATCCTCTTTATGGTTCCTATTTTTATTCCCGTAACATCGCTCAATTCATTTTGTGTGATGTTACAATCTTTTTGTAATATCGCAAGAACTTTTGCTTCTGAATCCTCTATTTCGATTAATTCCACTTCTCCACACTGTTCAAAATATTCACCAGGATCATCAGACTCACTGCAAATTCCTTGTCCCCTATTTTTTGAATAGATAAAGACTTTTTCTGTTTCATCATCTCCTGCATTTTTATTGATAAATGCCCCGGCCAATATAAGCAAATCACTGTCGCCTCTCTCTTCGATCTTTTTTAAATATCTACTTATATCCAGCATACTTGTGCTGTACTTGATTTCTAATAATATGTACAATACCCTGATTCCAGACACATTTATCGTTTTTTTCATATCCGTAGTATAGAAATTGCCTTCATTTCCAGATACATCAGAGAGCATGTAATCATATATATCCATAAAATCCAAGCCTATCAATTGTTCAAATATATTAGATACGATCCCGATAATAAAATCCGAAGTATCCGTTTCCCTCATATTAAACACTGCAGCTCTGTCATCTCGTCTATTTGACCATGAGATCCGGACCATGCACTGGCTACCACTTTCCTTGATATAAAAGCTAAGCTCAGTATCACTATCAGGTTCAACCTCTATGTTGTAATGTTCGGTCGGATTGATATCGTCTATACCCTTCTTTATTTCGGAGATATATTTTTCTCCATTTATTACTGCCAAATTTAACATATAACTTCATCTCCATTCACTATAACCTGCACTTACTCAAGCTATCAAGAAATTCATCTAATGATCGTGTGCACTTCATGATTTCCGAATCACGAATAGGTTTTTCTGCCATGCTATCAAAAAAATCGCCTCTGTCCATAAAGCCCACTCTGTTTCCTATATTATCTGCCGGAAAATATTTCCACCAGCAATATGAATTACTTACACCCTCTGTATCATCTGGCTTTAATTTATTCGCAGCTTTTTTCTCTTTACTATCTGGTTTTCCCTTGATTTTATGAGAATCAGCATCCCAACCACATATACCATAATATAAATTATCATATGCCTCAATATGCAGAGATAAATATGCGTCTTCAAATTTAAATGCGTAATCTATACAAGGCAAATCTATTGCCTCCTTGTTCCCTTTAATATAACTTTTTAGCTGTGTCTCATATCGCCTAAATATAGTCGCTCCATTAAGATTCTTTTCAAGATGATCAGCTATACCATCAAATATTGCTTTTATTATAATAAATTTATTACTTAGTACCTCATTGAGTACCGGTAGTATACTTGATTTATTATTCCTACAATAGTCGCCGATAATATCTTCAAATTCTTCCTTGCCTGTTTTACAGGCACCATTTTCTTTGTTCCACCATGACGATGTTGGATGTGCAACAGCTTTGATAAAAGTGTCATCGATTCGCTGTCCCAATTTATTTTTGTAATTTTCATATGCTTTCCTCGACAAGAAAACAACAAGCGATGGATCTAAAGCTTTTATTATCTCATTAAAAATTTCAGCCGACTTCGAATCATCTTGTTCCGTTGAGTCAAAAGAACCGCCTGTTTTTATTTCAGGTCTCTGAAAATAATTGCAAAAAGCGAAGCATGAAAATGCGTCGGAATCATTGATGATGATTTCCGGGTCCATGTTGCTGATCACATCACAAAACACAACTGATGGATTTCGAAACATACTGTGTGCCCTTGACCTATAATGCTCTAAGTAATTTCTGACCACTATCCTAGTATTAAAATACTCCTGATCTGTCTCAGGATTTTCTCCCTGTGATTTCCATGCAAAATGGTCAGTTCCATTTTCGTACCAGTTCTGCAAAAAATCATCACAAAATGCTTTATCGTCTTCATAACATTTCCCAAGATAATGGCTTTCTCCAACAAGCAGAACTTTCACTCGTTCATATTGTGGACCTACATAAGGGAGCATCTCAGGATGCAGCTTAAAATGTTCTATTTGCGCCAGTTTATCATAGTACTTCATAATATTCTCCCATTCTATTGATCATATTTTGACGGCATTCTCATGTTTGATAATAGCACTCACTGCCAGCTTCATCAGTAGTGCCATAGCAACTAACTTATCTACTTTGAATCTAAAATTTTCTTATGGAATTCCGCATACATGCTATATTGTACTGCATCGTGCATCCATACACAAATTGCCGAGCTATAATAATAATCCTGCTAAAAACAATAGAAAAATACATTAAAGCATCCCGTCATCATTTTAAATTCAATTGATAAATATGTATGCTAAATCATTTGATCATACAATATTTAATCTTACTCCATGCCCCCTGGATATTTCTTCCCGTTGTAAATTTATAAGCACGAATCTGAATATAATACTTTAGCCCTTTTTAAGTTTCTTAATAACAGCAGACTGTATGTTTTTCGTGTTTATTTTGTAATTATTTGTATCAGGATTATATGATGCCTTAGATTTATAAAATGTTTTGTACCAGCATTGCCTACATCCATTAATTCATAATCTGAAAATAAAACAGATTTACCGTCAAATAATTTCCAACCTTTAATCTTTGTGTCATATTCTATCCACTCTCCTATACATCTGAGCATTTCAATATATCCCTGGACATTTCGACTTGATATTTCACATATCTCGGATAGTGTGCTGGTTGAAATGCCAGGATGCCTTCTTATCTCTGTCAGAATCTTCAGCGCATAAAATATATTTTTACGGAATTCACTGCTTTTATGTGCTCTATTATGCGCAGAGAGAAATATATACTTCAATTTCTGCTCAATATCAGCAAAGCCTGCATAGCATTTCAGGATACCTTGAAGCTCCCTCGGAGGTAATCTGTTCCCAAGCCATACTATTGTCTCATTTACGATTCTTTTCACCTCCTCATAAAAATCCAAAAGCATCTCTGTGCTATCGTCATCAAGTTTCTCCGAATCAATGATCGATACAGCCGCGCTGATGGCTATCAAATCAGTTGGAGTATCAGTATCAAGAAGCTCATAATTATTCGCAGGGAAACATCTTCTTACTATCTCATTTTGTTCATCAGTAAGACCAAAAGTAATAATTCTACGTTCGTCTATCATGATACCCCTCTCCTTAATTTATATATCGTTAATGCTAATACCAGTTATTAAGTTATTCTATGTGAAATCAGTTCTCCGCAAAGAATAACTGATGAGTTTCTCCCGCCTAGTCACATTCAAGATTGAATCAACAAGAAGTAATGCATTTTCAAATGACCATTTATTCTCACAGCGCGCGAATTGATTCTAAAAACTTTTAATAATCTTCATGGATCACAATTGTTTATGTGCCTTCCTGTTTCATCAAGATTCTTCAGATAACAAACATCAGGATACACTCTTCAATGCTTTGATATCTATATGAAAGAGCGTCTCCTTCTCCATGAGTTCTCCGGCAATTCTATCAAGCATCTCCCTATTGCGGGCAAGGATACTTTTCGTCTGTTCATAATAGCGTTCCATTTCAGATGTGATCCGCATATCCTTGTTTTCAGTTACCATATGCCCTGACTTAAAGCGCTGCCATGCTCCAAAACCATATGAGCAATAACTGTCAACAAATCTTTCTACGATATCAAATGCTTCACGAAGATCATTATTCGTTCCTGTATCTGCTTCACCGAAGACGATTTCCGAAGCGGCTTTCCCGCCCAGCGCAAAACACACTCTGTTTTCCATTGCCTCTTTTGAATAGAAGTATCCGTCACTGTTCTTTACACGTGTGAATCCCCCAATATCCTTTCCATGCCTGCGAACAGAAACAAGCGAAACGCTCCCAGGCTCAAGTATCTCTGCTATCACTGCATGTCCTGCCTCATGATAAGCGATCCTGTCGATGCTCTGTCTGTCCTCCTTGGACATATTTTCCGGTGCTTTGAAAATGAGGCGTAAACAGGCTTTCGCAATATCATCGAAATCTATTTTTTCTTTTCCGGCAAATCCTGCATATATTCCGGCTTCATTTATGACACTCTTCAATGTAGCACATGAATATCCGCCAAGTATTCTTGCGACCTCTTCACTGTCAAGTTCTGCTACTGTACTCTTTTCACTCAAATAATACTTTATTATTTTGACAGCGTCTTCCCCTGTCGGCTCATCCATCTTTATGATCCTATCGAATCTTCCGTGACGAACGAGTGAATCAGGCAATGTCCATATGCTGTTTGCCGTCGCGAGCACTAATATATCCTTACCCTCCATATCATCTATACATGACTGAATAGTGATATATTCTTCTGAATTCTGATGTTCCTCATCATCATTTGCAAATTTGTCAAGGTCATCAAGAAAAACGATTGACTTTCCCGCATCTTGCGCTTTCTTAAAAACTTCTCTTATGTGATCTACAAACTTTCCGTTCGGCATATTTTTCCTGCACAGATATGCCTTTCTCCCACTTGCTTCAATAAACGAATTCGCCAAAAGCGTTTTCCCGACCCCCGGGGCACCATGCAGAAGTATCCCTCTTGGGGTCGAAACACCAAGCTTTACATATTTGTCAGGGTCATTCAATATGTCGCATACCATATTCAGTTCATTCTTGATATCATCATAGCCTATTACCTTATCGAAATATTTCATCATGTCCTCCTTGCGTATCATGTACTCTTTACAGTAGCCATACATGCCGTATATTATTAACTTGCTTTTTATAAATGTAATATAGCATTTTTGATGTGACAAAATCGGCACATCCCTTTATGCTCAAATAAATCATTAATACTTCAGTGTCAACGCAAATGATCAAGCAAACAAAAACGGCTGAATTGTTGAAATTCAACCGTTTCTGTTTGCTGATGAATAATAATGAGTCAAAATCATTTGACCCTGCAATATTTCATCTTACTCCATGCCCCAGGATATTTCTTCCCGCCTATAGATTTATAAGCACGTATCTGGATATAATACTTTTTGCCCTTTATAAGTTTCTTTATAACAGCAGAATGTATATTTTTCGTATTTATTGTGATCATTTTAGATTTCGCAAAGGATGACTTGAGCGATAATCTAATTTGATATCCCGTAGCCTGAGTATCATTTTTCCATTTCACTGTTATCGATTTCTTTTTTATACTTTTTACTGACGATAATACAGCTTTTTTAGGGATTATTCGAAAAAACAAAGTTCTAGTCCCGCTATAATTTCCTTCCCCTTTAATAACAACACTTGCCAATCCGCTATTTGTGTTATGTATATAATCCAATGAATAATCTCTTCCACTTACAAGCAGATCCTCTCCATCTTTAACAGTGATCTCAGGAAATATCCCAGTACCTGTATATTCCTGATCTTTGATATTTGAAATAGTTGTGCCCACAATAGATTTAGCTTTAACAGTAAGCCTGATATCAATGTCACTTACAGTTTCGTAATTTCTTGTATCCGGATTATATGATGCCTTAAAATACTTTGTGCCGGCATCGCCTACATCCGTCGATCCATCCATCCAGGAAAAATTATCCGGCAAATCGACATCAGATAATTTCCCTCCATAGACTGCTGTCAAATCATTCGGTAAAGAATATATCGGAATAGCTTTGGATATACTAAAATCTTTGCTTAAAACAGATTCTCCCGATAATCCATATATTTTTTTGCCAGCACTAGTCAAACTGAAAACTGCCGAATAATCACCTGCATTTGTCGGAGCTGTCGTAGAAGAATAATTGGTATCATTGCGTCCCACATACAAAACAGAATAATATGATTTATCGATGGAATCACCAGAAATCGATGCCCCATGATTTTTCTCATCATATACAGCATCTGAAGCAGATACCGTTTCAGTTATTTGTTTGCTTACATTGTATGTTCCCTTGCTCAGGTCTGCATGAGCACCATACAGCGAGCTTACTCCGTCATATGTGACAGAATTTTCCGAGGTATCTGTTGCCGTTATCATTCTTATCGTCCAGTCCCCAGTTTCTGTTGTATCGGAAACGGATATAGACTTTTCGTAATACCCAGTCGTTGAATCGTATGATAGATAAGTCTTTGACCAGCTTTTTGTTTGTGGTGTCATATACACTACCATAACAGAATCCAATGCCCCATTATCAGATACCTTGACACTGAGTCTGACTGTATCACCGCTTGTTACACTGGTTTTATCCACTGATAGCGAAGCAGTATCGATGACCGGTGCTGTAACATCCGCGCTTGTACCACTTACATTGTATGTTCCCTTGCTCAGGTCTGCATGAGCACCATACAGCGAGCTTACTCCGTCATATGTGACAGAATTTTCCGAGGTATCTGTTGCTGTTATCATTCTTATCGTCCAGTCCCCAGTTTCTGTTGTATCGGAAACGGATATAGACTTTTCGTAATACCCAGTCGTTGAATCGTATGATAGATAGATCATTGACCACTTATTCGTCTGCGGCGTCGTATAAACCACCTGTTATGAAGTGACCTTTGTCAAGTGTAAATTGCAAAAATCACCACAAACTTTTCCTTTCATTAAATTTTAACACTGGGTGTAGAGGTAGAACCTCAGACTAACAGTCCCCGGCCTTGGCCACTCTGTTATACGTGGATTGGTTACCAACAGGTCAATGGTCCGCCGTGAATCTTGCAGTCTCCTAGCGTGAATCAAAATATATAAATATAATGTCAACAGAGGTGCGTCGCAAATAATTCGAACCTTAGAGTGTTCCAAGGCTCTGCCTCTGCATCCAGTGTTAGTGTTGTCGTGCAGATGTAAGCTGATATTATCAGTTACCTCTGCTTAATTATAATTCATTACATTCAGATGGTTTTGTCATAGGCCTTGCCGCAATGCGGTGCGCAGAAGCCTTGACTGAACTAGATGAATGTTATATCTATCCTATTTTTCCAGTTGCCATCCCCCACATAAAGCATGCTAATTCTCGTGCTATTGCTGTAGTAGCTTTATTCCTGTTGACTCCTTTGTTTAAAGTCATTTTATAGAATCTTCTACGTAGCCTTTCATTCGCCTTATCCGCATATGCTATTACTTCTGGTGAACACCCTTGTTGTCTTTGCTTTAATGCTATTGATTTATGACCAATATTTCCTCTGGTATAACTTTGTGCAGCTTCAACCATAAGTCGCCTTAAATGACTATTACCTGCTTTTGTTATACTAAATCGATTCACCTTATCTCCACTTGAATCTTCGCTTGGAACCAATCCTAAAAAGCTAGAAAATTTTGGTGCTTTTTCAAATCTATTAAAATCACCAATCTCTACAACCATAGACAGTGCAGTATGTGTTTTTACTCCCAAGAAGCAGCCCATATTTTTGACTTTTTCTTTGTATCTTTCTCCAGACGCAAGTTCCTCAATTCTATTGTCGAGTCTCTCTATCTTTTCTGTTAAATACTCATAAGTTACAAGATATTCAGAAAGCGTTTCCTTATCTAATCCTTTTAGTTCAATAGATTTAAGCCATTTCATGTGAACAATTGTCCAGTATGTCTTTCCTCCTTCAAATTTTTTACCTTGACGAAGAACAAATGCAAGAATCTGCTGCTTGATTTTCTTAAGCATAAGTTTCTGATCATCTCTCATACGAATATATTCCTTCACAGAATTATCCTCGTCATCAGGCACATAAACTCCACTATATGTATGGAATGCAAGACATCTAGCAATGTTTGCTGCATCTCTCTTATCTGTCTTTACATGACTTGTATTGGTAATCGCCATTGTTGTTGGGGCTAGAATCTTACAATCAACTCCATGCTCCCTTAATTGATGATAAAGGGAATATCCCAAGCACCCTGCTTCATAACCACAAACAAAAGTAACATCTTCTCCGTATACCTTTCTCATCGACTCCATATATTTAAGAATCAACTTATAATCTGATGGTATTGTCTGCTTATATTCAACCCTATCGGTATCATAGCAATAACAACATAACGTGTAACTTTCCTTATGGACATCCATTCCTACGTAAACTATACTATTCATATGTGGCCTCCTATTGTATGCGGTAATCCCTGTTACCTTATTATTCTTATCAAATAATATTTTACAGGTAAATACACGAATCTACAATTGTGAGGTCACTTCATATTGTCTCCTTAAGAGATACATTCTTCCCGATATATTTAGGTGGTGTAGAGTATTTTGCATTCTTGTATGTTATCATCGAATCTTTTGATACTCGAGTTGTCCTGTCGTATCCAAGATACGATTCCACTACATGCTTTGATGGCAACGGCTTGAGTAACTCCTTTTCCTTCTGAAACAATAGTATCGGAGGAACATTTGTTGCTTGAGAGACCTCTGTGTTCACCTTTTTATTGATCTTTGCAAGTATATTGATGAGCTCGGATTCTGTCTCGAAATCTCCATCATATACTTTCAATCGGCTCATAAACTTGTTGGCAGTTTCCACCTTACCTTTAGTTTCCGGTGAACGTGGCTTTGCGAATCGCATTTTAAATCCAAAGTCCTTTGCAAATTGGATCATGCGATTACTGACATTCCTATGCCCACCATTGAAGCTTACGATAGAAGTCATGTTGTCGAATAGTATTTCCTCAGGGACACCACCTGTAGTCTTGAATGATTCTATCAGGCAGTCTATCACATCTTGCTGTGTTTTACTTCTTCTGTATATGAAGAGAATGTACCTTGAGTGTCCGAGTTTGTAATCGAAAACCTGTAATACAAACACCTCCCCATATTTATTGTTTATTGATATATCTTCTTTCCAGTCAACTTGCGCCTGATGACCGGGAACTGTTTCAAAACGCGGATACCCACTACGACCCTTTTTCTTTGGTGTGATACCACGGTTTATTGCATACTTTCGAAAGTTAGAGTATGTGCCGATCGTTCCTCCTGATTCCTCAAACACTAAATCATATACATCTCGATATTTCACATCCTGTATCTGCATCTTTATGCGTATCAGATCCTCATATCGATCCAGTTTACTATGGTGTTCTCTGGTCGAAGGTTTGCCTTCATACCCGTCATTGTATTTTTTAATGGTTCTACGATCGACACCGTATTTCCTGCTTAACGCAGAAAAATTTGGTTTAGTATCAGTCAATTTATATATTTCTAATTGAGCTAGCAGTTTCTTATCCATGGACATTTTCACCTCCATAGAAATGATAGCATCTCAATCAGAATTGTACATTTTTAAATTCCACTTTTTGTACATTTTTATTTTAACATTTACAATCCGCAACATTTACTCTGTATTTTCAGCAAACCGTGCGGGAGTTCTTTTCTGAAGCGCTTGAAACAGCGTTTTGTTGGAAAACATGTCTGCGGGTCGGCAGCCAGCGGCCGGCGGCCGCAAACGCCGGGCCGGCCCCATTAAAATAGCCCGCCGGGCAGGCGGGCTACATCTTGCTGTTTTGCTGGCCAAGGGCCGAGTTGTTATGCTTTGTTCAGGGCAACGGTTGCTTTGAACAGGTCGCCGTCTATATAGATTTCGAAGTCGCCGCCCATGAGGTTAGTCAGATCCTTGGCGATTGCCAGGCCCAGGCCGCTGCCCTCGGTATTGCGGGACTCGTCGCCACGTTTGAAACGCTCCATAAGTTCGTCGGCGTCGATATTCAGCTGATCACGGGACATATTCTTGACCTCCAGAAGGACTTTGTCGTCCTCTTCAATGATGTCGATATATGCCCGGCTGTTTGGCAGGGCGTACTTGCTTACATTAGTCAGCATGTTTTCGATAACACGCCAGAGAAGCTGACCGTCGGCCATAACGTAGGCGTCCTCTGCCTTCGGCGTGAAGATCACCTGGATATTATTCCTGGCCAGGTTTTCCTCCAGCTCAGCCATAGCCTGATTGGCGATAGAAATCATCTCAATACGCTCCAGGCTCACAGGGATGTCACCGCTGGAAGCTTTGGCAGCATCAAAAAGATCCTGAGTCAGCTTTTGCAAGCGGTTGGTTTTCTCGTCGATAATGCGCAGGTATTCCGGCGCGTTCTCACTGTCCAGGCCTTCCTTTTTCAAAAGGTCCACGTAGGAGACCATTGAAGTCAGCGGCGTCTTCAGATCGTGAGACACGTTGGAAATAAGCTCCGACTTCATGCGCTGATTCTTCAGTTCGTTTTGAACGGCTATATTCTGCGCCTCGCCTATGTCGTTGATGTCAGCAGCCAGACGCTCCAGCTCGCCGTCGCCTTCCACTGGTATTTTGTAATCAAGGTTGCCGTTTTTCACTTCATTGACGCCATCCTTGATAGCCTGATACTTTGCAAGCCACTTCGGCACGAAGATTATTATCAGCACGATCATTACCGCCGTGCCTATCCACGTAGCGCAGATCAGCGCAGCCAGGATCAGGAAAACCATCACCTTAGAGAAGGTTTTGTCGCTGGCGCTGACAGCCCTGGCACCGTAGTAACATATGGCACCGATGACAGTCTTTTTCCAGAAGCACCTGTTTTTCAGTTTTCTTGCTATGGACTGGACGATGGCCAGCTCCACGGCGAAGATGCCTGCCAGGAGCAGCGCCGATGCGAAGATGCTCAGCCAGTAAGGCCGCATGGCCTCCGTGCCGAAGCCTCCGAAGATGCCCCAGTAATAATCATCCGACATGCTGCCCTGGATGTTGAACAGGTTCGTCACCCATTTGCCCTGCAATATGACAGTCGCTATGAAATAGGCGGCGCCCAAATAAGCCGCGCCGACCATGACGCCCAGGACCATCTGCAGGTCCGCAAACAACTTATCAAACCAGTTGAAGATTATTTGGTTGTCCGAGTCTTTCCTGCCGGTCTTCATTACGGACAGGACCAGGGCCACGCAGGTCACGCAAAGGGCTGCGATGAAAATCGCCCAGACCCATGTCACGCTGCTGCTGAATGCCGACGTTGTTCTTTTGGCGTAGCCGTAGTCGCCGTACTGGGCCGCGTACAAAAAGTACAGCAGGAAGCCCACGAATGACGTGACTGAAGCTTCGGCAACGAATAGTATGCTGCTGACCAGCCACGTTGTCCTTCTTTTATCATAGTTTTTCAATTTTGTATCCAATTCCCCACACCACCTTTAAATATCTTGGATCTTTAGGATTTATCTCTATCTTTTCCCTGATTCGCCGGATATGGACTGCCACGGTATTCTCCGGATTGTAGGCAGGCTCTTTCCAGACCGCCTCGTATATCTGGTCCATGGAATACACGCGCCCCGCGTCCTTTACCAGCAGTTTTAGTATCCCGAACTCTGTAGGCGTGACTGCGACCTCTTCCCCATCGACGGTCACTGTTTTCTCCTCATCGTCTACAACAAGTCCCCCTGATTTGTAAACCCCGGATTTTTTCTCCAAACTGCCCAGGTCCACATATCTTCTCAGATTGGATTTGACCCTGGCAATAAGTTCCAATGGATTGAAGGGTTTGGTCACATAGTCGTCGGCGCCTACGTTCAGGCCTGTGATCTTATCGTAGTCCTCCGACTTGGCAGACAGCATTATGATGGGAATGTTCTTCTCCTCCCGGATCTTCATAGTTGTCTGGACTCCATCCATTTTCGGCATCATAATGTCCATAATGATAAGATGGATCTTCTGATTATCTACTATGTCCAAAGCCTGCACCCCGTCGTATGCCTTGAACACCTGATACCCCTCGTTCCTCAGGTAGATCTCGATAGCCCCTGCTATCTCTTTATCATCATCACAAACAAGTATATTCATCTGCCGTCCCCTTTCTCGTTTACAAATCTATACTAACCCACAGATATTGCGATTTAGTGGATATATTTCTTACGACTTTATTAAGAAATTATATCACAAATCGACCGAATATCAAAAAACCTGCGCCGCAGGCTGCTTTTTGTAGTATAATGGTCACGTAAATGAATAGGGGAGCTTGCGAAAGCAGGCTGAGAGTAAGCGAAAGCTTTTACCCATTACCTGATTTGGATAATGCCAACGTAGGGACATAATGAGCAATACGAACTGTGTCAAGCCGGTGGCTGGCACGTTTTTTTGTACAGAAAGTACCCTGACAAATTACTAAGGCAGAAAGGAACACTATGTTTAAAGAATCATTTGACAACCTGAGGGCCTACAGCGCCCTGGTGCATAACATCACCAACTACGTGACCGTCAACGACGTGGCCAACGTTTTGCTGGCGGCGGGGGCAAGCCCCATCATGAGCGACGACATCGACGATGTGGAGGACATCACCTCCATCTGCGGCGGCCTGAACATCAACATCGGCACCCTCAACGGAAACACCATCCCGGCCATGTTCGCGGCCGGCTCCAAAGCCAACGCCCTGGGCCACAAAGTCCTGCTTGATCCGGTCGGGGCCGGGGCGAGCAGGTTGCGCACGGACACGGCTCTTGACCTGATGAACAAAATCAAATTCGACGTGATCCGCGGGAACATCTCTGAAATCAAAACTCTGGCTACTGGCTCAGGCACTACTAAGGACGTGGATGCGGACATTGCCGACGCAGTCACGGAGGATTCGCTGGAGTCAGCGGTAAAGTTTGCTAAAGACCTTTCCAAGGCCACGGGCTCCATCATCGCAATTACCGGCGCCAAGGACCTGGTAACAGACGGCGATAAGTGCTTCGTCATCAGAAACGGCAGACCGGAAATGGGCAGGATCACAGGAACAGGCTGCCAGCTTTCAGCTCTTATGACAGCCTTCATTGTAGCAAATCCCGATGATCAGCTGACGGCGGCAGCCGCGGCGGTCTGCGCTATGGACCTTGCCGGCGAGATCGGCTGGAGCCGTATGCAGAACGGCGACGGCAACTCCACCTACAGGAACCGTATCATCGACGCCATCTACAACATGACCGGCGACGCACTGGAAGAAGGCGCTAAGTATGAAATCAAATAATATCGGGGTCGGCGACCAGGGCTCAACAGGGGCCGGCCAGGCCGCAGCAAACTGCGGCCGCCGGCCTGACGCGGACCCTGCAAGTTGCGGCCGCCGGCCTGACGCAGACAGCCTGCGCCGGGACCTGCTCCTGTACGCAGTGACCGACAGGCACTGGCTACACGGCGAAACTTTGTACTCTCAGGTGGAGAAAGCCCTGGGCGGAGGCGCCACCTTCGTGCAGCTTCGCGAAAAAGAGCTTGACTACGACGACTTCCTGGCCGAAGCCAAAGACCTGCAGAGACTGTGCAGGAGCCACAAAGTACCCTTTGTTATAAACGACAATGTAGACATCGCTCTTGCCATGGACGCCGACGGAGTCCACGTGGGCCAGAGCGACATGGAGGCCGGCGACGTGCGGGCCAAAATCGGGCCGGGGAAGATCCTGGGTGTCTCGACGGAAACCGTGGAGGAAGCCATTCTGGCAGAAAAACGGGGCGCAGACTACCTGGGCGTGGGAACAGTTTTCCCGACGGGATCCAAAGACGACGCCATACCAGTCAGCCACGAAACCCTATCGGCCATCTGCGCAGCCGTGTCGATTCCTGTCATCGCGATTGGAGGCATAACCCTGTCGAACACCTGCCAGCTGGCGGGCAGCGGCATCTGCGGCATCGCAGTTATCAGCGCGATTTTCGGGCAGCCGGATATCGAGGCGGCAACTGCAGAGTTGCTGAAGGCGACCCGGGAAACGGTCGAGAAGTAAGTTGCGCATTGCGGGCATTCTGTCTAGCGAATTTACACACAAATTCAGACTTGACCTACCTGCGCAATCTGGCGTACTCGCGTCGCGCAAGAATTGAACTGAAATGATAGGCAGTGTGGCGCGCTACCAATTTACAACGGGAGCAGACGCAAGAATCAGGTGAATTTCAGAGGCGCTGTGGCGCGTACCTAAATTTCGATATTAGTAAACGCAAGAATCAGGGAGATTCCGAATACATTGTGGCGCGCAGCCATTAGAATTACAGGTCTATAAGCTTGTATACGCCACATCATATCCATTATTAAGGCAATTCTTGCGTGGAGCCCGGGCGAAAAAGCCAGACCCGCCACACTAAGACTGTTTTGAGCCCGATTCTTGCACGGAACCCCATGTAGTAAGACTGCCCCGCCACACCGAGACTGTTTTGAGCCCGATTCTTGCGCGCGGGCACTTATACAGCGCGGAGGCATCCAGCACAACCCAGACCCAGACCCGGCCCGGCCCACAACCTGACCAACCCGGGCCACATAATTAAATACAAAAGTTAATACAAATCCGCGGCGGATCTGGGGGCACCACTCCCGTCGCGTTAGAAAATTAATGTTAGGAGACAACATGAAAAAGAAAGTAGCATTAACGATCGCGGGGAGCGATTCCTGCGGAGGCGCCGGTATCCAGGCAGATATCAAGACCATGACAATGAATGGCGTTTATGCCATGAGCGCTGTCACGGCCCTCACTGCTCAGAACACAACCGGCGTAAGAGATATAATGGAGGCAACTCCGAAGTTTCTGGGAGAGCAGCTGGACGCTGTTTTCGCAGACATCTTCCCGGACGCTGTTAAAATAGGAATGGTTTCATCGACGGAACTCATCGAAGTCATCGCCGACAAACTGACGGCCTACGGGGCCACCAACATCGTAGTGGATCCGGTAATGGTTGCCACCAGCGGAGCGCGGCTGATTTCGGAAGACGCAGTAAGTACCCTTTGTGAGCGGCTACTGCCCCTCGCCACAGTCATCACGCCGAACATACCCGAGGCAGAGATTTTGTCCGGGCTGACTATCGCTTCCGCCGACGACATGATCACAGCCGCCAAGGCAATCTACGGCAAGTACGGCTGCAATGTTCTTTGTAAAGGCGGGCATAACACTAACGACGCCAACGATCTGCTCTACGGGCGCGGCGGCATCAGGTGGTTCCGCGGCAGGCGCATCGACAATCCGAACACTCACGGAACGGGCTGCACTCTTTCCAGCGCCATAGCATCGGGCCTCGCAAAAGGCCTGCCTCTGGAGGATTCTATCGAGGGCGCAAAGGCTTACCTGTCCGGGGCTCTGGCGGCGATGCTGGATCTGGGCGCAGGCAGCGGGCCAATGGACCACGGGTATTTGCTGGACGCCGGCAGCGACGGCGATGCCGGCTCTGATGCCGGTGCCGGCTCAAATGCCGCCGGAAGCAACGCCCATGCCAAAGGGGGTGTCTGCCATGAGTAACAAACGCACATCGATTTTCGACAACGGTCTCATCTGGTTCGGCGCAGGCGTATCCATCGCCGAGATCCTGACGGGAACATACTTCGCGCCGCTGGGCATGGCCAAAGGCCTGGCCGCCATACTCATCGGCCACGGCATCGGCTGCGTGCTGCTGTTCCTGGCCGGCTACATCGGCGCCCTGTCACGGCGCAGCTCCATGGAAACCACCAAAATCAGCTTCGGCAACAAAGGCGGGCTTTTGTTTGCTTTCCTCAATGTGCTGCAGCTGGTCGGCTGGACGGCCATCATGATCTACGACGGGGCTCTGGCCGCCGGCGGGATCTTCGGCGTGAGCCACTGGGTCTGGTGTCTGGTCATCGGCGGACTCATCGTCCTCTGGATTCTCATCGGCATCACGAACCTGGGCAAAATCAACACTGTGACTATGGCGGCTCTCTTCGTGCTGACGCTTATATTGTGCAAAGTGATATTCTTCAGCGGTCACGGGATCGCGGTCACCACCGGTTCCCTGTCCTTCGGCGCCGCAGTTGAACTAGCCGTCGCCATGCCGCTTTCCTGGCTGCCGCTGATCAGCGACTACACCCGCGAGGCCGAAAAGCCTTTCGCCGCAACTCTTGCCAGCGCAGTGACTTACGGGGCAGTGAGCATCTGGATGTATCTTATTGGAATGGGCGCAGCGATTTTCACCGGCACCACGGACATCGCCCTGATAATGGTGAAAGCGGGCCTCGGCATCGCCGGCCTGCTGATCATCGTCTTCTCGACGGTAACGACCACATTCCTGGACGCCTATTCAGCCGGAGTTTCGTCAGAATCGATCTACTCGAAAATCGACGGCAAAATCGCGGCTATTCTGGTGACTGTCGTCGGCACGGCCTGCGCTGTTGCTTTTCCGATGGATGACATCACAAACTTCCTGTACCTGATTGGCTCAGTATTCGCGCCGATGATTGCCATCCTCATTGCGGACTTTTTCATATTGAAAAAAGACCGCCACAACAAAGCTTTCTGCTGGGGCAATCTGGCGGTCTGGGCGGTTGGGTTCGTCTTGTATCGCTATCTGATGACGGTTGATCTGATTTGCGGTAACACACTGCCGGACATTCTGGTCACCCTGATCCTGACGATCCTGGTGAACAAAATCTTCTCTGCAGTTTCCGGCCGTTCGGCTTCCGACTCGGGCTCTGGCTCCAGTCGTACTGCGTAATACGGCTTTGGGCGCGTGGCGTAATTTCTGAAATACGCACATTAAAAAATCCGAGTAGGTGACTCGGATTTTTTAAGTGCTTAGTTATTATCTTATTATTTGGGTTATTATGAGTTATTTATGAGAAAGAATGTTTGAAAGGATTAATGAATTCTCTTGTCATTTCCTTTTGACAGTTATTATTATAGGAAATGAATGTGAAGATAGTATGCCGATTAATAGTTGGCTATGTAAATAATGTGTGTCAGCGCGAACATAATGTTTACATATTAGCCTCACATTTACATAGCCTATCGTTCCATCAATGGTACAATACATTCATTACTACCAGGTTTGCGCACCACAACTTAGTGTACTGCGCGCAAGAATCGCAGTGATATTAAAGACAATGTGGCGAGTTCAGATTCCCAGATGGGGCTCCGCGCAAGAATTGACTTGAAATTTGAGGCACTGTGGCGCGTGGCCCGGATTCTCTGAGGTACCGCGCAAGAATCGCTTGAATAATAATAACAATGTGGCGGGAAGCCTTGATATCAGTCGCTCCTGATAGGCTATCCCGCCACATTGATTTAATTTTATATGGAATTCTTGCACGTCGCTCTTGTTAAAACTGGCAAGTCGCCACACTGGCTTCATTTTAACCCTGATTCTTGCGCGCGAGACATTGAAATTACTTGTACGCGCCACATGAGCTGATTTTTGAAGCCGATTCTTGCGCGCCCCAAAAACAAACTCCAGCGATTATCTCGTTCGGACTGGCGTCCTCATTTATGCATAAGTTCATGCATAAAGGTACCATTGATGGAACAATACCCAACTGCCGCCATCAGGCATTTCGACACGGCTTACATCGCATATCTACCCACGCACGCGGGCGTTTGCATGCCGCGATATGGCGGCAGGCGCCCGGCAGGCGAGCGTCAGCGGCCGGCGAGAGCACGCCCTAATTCGATGCCGCGGTGCTGGTGCTGACCAGCTTCTGCAGAACTTTGTTGGCTACAGGGCCGGCAACGGCGCTGCCGTAGCCGCTGTCTTCAACGCAGACGATGAAAGCGTAAGGATAGTTTGTATTCTTGATGAAGCCTGCAAACCAGGCGTTCGGATTCTTATTATATACTTCTGCCGTACCGGACTTGGCGTATATCTTCAGGCCCGGATAATTGTACTGACCGTATTCCGATGTGACGTTATTACGCATCATGCTGCGGAGTCTGGTTGCAGTTGCTGAATCTATCATCTGATTAGTCTTCTCCGATGTGCTGAGAGAACTGTGGATCAGCTTCGGAACAGTGCCTTTGCCATCATTTGCAATGGCGCTCAGATACACGAGCATGGAGCACGGATTCAACTGATCCTTCCACTGGCCGATACCGGCCCAGGCCAGATTCAGCGTCGCATTGCTCGGGAACTCGAAGGACCCCTTGGCATTGTGGATTCCGTCTATATCATAGGATGTAGTCAGACCGCACTTTTTCACATAGGACTTCATAGTCGAAGCGCCGATTTCCTGAGTCAGCTCAGAGAAACCACAGTTACAGGACTTGGCCAGAGCGCTCTTGAAATTTACAGTGCCATGGGCCTGAGTGCAGGTGATTTTCTCACCATTTATATACCTGGTGCCGCTGCATGTATAAGACCAGGAATCCAGGTCGTCCAGATTTTCGATAGCCGCAGCCGATGTGAGCAGTTTGAAAATCGAACCCGGAGTTATGGTCCCCGACAGGAACTTGTTAATATATGTTCCCGACTCTACAGTCTTCGGCGGATCAGCCGGATCCAGAGTCGGTTTGCTTACCATGCAGATTATCTCGCCGGTCTTGTAGTTATATACGCCAACACAGCCGTTGTAGCTGCCGAGAGCCTCATAAGCCGTTTTGCATATATCCTTATCTATAGTCAGCGTTATGTCATTACCTTTGCCCGTAATACTGTAAACGCCGGTCAGCGTGTTATACCCCACCAGCCTGTCTTTGAACGCGCTTTCCGCCGAAGTGGAAATATTGCCGTCCATATCGCCGACAGCGTGGACCGTGGCCATTCTGGTAGTTTTGTCGCTGCTGTACTTGACGATGCCGCCGCCATTCTTCGCCAGGAGATTGCCATTGACATCATAGATTTTGCCGATGGAAAGCCTGCCGCTGTCGTAAATGTGGCTGTTGGCGTAGTATGTCGCCCAGTCATCACCCACTACGACGAACTTCACAACGAAAACGCAAAGGCCTGCAAACAGCACAGCCGCCAGCAAAAGGCACAGCACTGCTCTCTTCTCTAACTTTTTCACAGTTCATCGCCCCCTTCACTGGTCAGACCTTTGTCCGACATGCTCACTGCTATGCTGGCGTTTTGCCTGGTATCTGCCGCCTTCAGGAAGGCCAGCAATCCCCAGGACGCTATCATTGACGTGCCGCCGCTGGCTACAAATGGGAATGTTACGCCCGTCAGCGGGAACAGATCAACAGATCCGAAAACGTTGAGTATAGTCTGGAAAAGGAACAGCGACATAGCCGAACATGCGGCTATGGTGTAGTATGTGGAACGCCCTGCCCATATAGACCTGAAAGCGAATATGGAAAGAGTGATGATTGCCATTACTGCCATTATTGCAATGATAAGGCCCCATTCCTCAGCGAGAACGCCGAAGACCAGGTCCGTTTCCGAAGCCACGACATTTCTGAGCCAGCCTTTGCCGGCGCCGAGCCCGACAAAACCTCCGCTGGCAGCGGCCGACATGGTCCGCGTCTGCTGATAGCCTGCGGAATCAGCGTACTCCCAGACATGGCCCCAGACTGCGAATCTGTCAGCCACATAGGATTTGAACCTGATGACCAGCAAACCACCGACGAATGCAACGCCGACGATCAGGATAAGTTTTGTAAAATCTCCGCTCCGCAGGAAAGAAATTATCAGGAATGTGACGAAGAAAATTATCGCCGTGCCGAAGTCACCAATAAGTGCCAGGCAGCCGAAGCAGAAAACCGAAAACCCTGTAAATATGAGGGAATTTTTCTTTCGGAACAGTTCGTCCATAGATGCGGCACCGACCCAGATGAAGGCCAGCTTCACGATCTCCGAAGGCTGAAATGAAAATCCGCCTAACTGGATCCAGTTGGAAGCGCCGTTCTTGGTCGTTGCAAATGCAAGGTTGAAAAGCAGCAGCAGTGCCGCCGCGATATACATGAATTTCTTGATTTCGATAGTTCTGTCCAGGTCCCTCAGATAAGTGCACATGAAGAAGAACAGCGCCACGCCGACTCCGATGGCGATGAACTGCTTGAACACCTGATCCGGCAGGCAACTGGACGTGACCGCCAGGCTCAGTGTCGACAGGAAAAACGCTATGATTTCCAGCTCGAATCCTTTGCGGCGCATGGTCCTGAGGATGATCACATAGGCCCACATAAGGGCGCAGAGTCCTGCGAATGCCAGCATGTTCAGGGTAGTGAATTTTTCGCCCAGGGCAAAATGCAACTGGATGACCGTCAGTATCTGAAACAAAGTTATTGCCAGAAGTGATGGCCACGGTGAAATAAGCCGCGTGTCCTCGGTCCTCAGCTGTACGTTGTTCCGGTGCTCTTCAAGACTGATGGGGAACAAAGTGCAGACGGCGGCGCCCAGCATTATGGTATCGCCGACTTTTACCTCTGTCGGTATGTAAGGCCTGGCCTTGACGCCGTTGATTATGGCTCCGTTCTTGGATCCCAGGTCCATGTATGTCCAAATGCCGTCGTTGTCACGGGTCAATGTCCCATGGTTCCTGGAAACGCTCAGATCGTCCACCTGGATGTCGCAGCTCTTGGCTCTGCCGATGACGTTTTCCCAATGGGTAAGCGGCAGATTCTCATAATCGCCTATATGCAAGTATGCCCAGACTTCCGAAGGGTTCTTACTCTTCAGAAGGGACAGTATCGATTTCAGCAATATAAACAGGGCGAGGAAAATAAAGACCCATCTGACGATCGCCGTGTATATGAGCGCGACGCTGTCCGTCGCCGTAAACACTGTCGTGGCGCTTTCCATGATGTTCTCGAAAAATTTTCCTATGCCCTCTAGAATTCCCTGTACTATCTCCATAAAACACTCCTGTGGTATATCATACCACAAAACCCCCATCGATTCCAACTACCTGTCCTGTAATGAATGACGCTTTCTCTGAAGCGAGGAAACTTATGAGCTCCGCCACTTCCTCCGCAGTCCCCAATCTGCAGAGAGGAGTTTCATCCTTCAGGGCCTCTATGTCAGCTTCCGTCAGTTCTGCGTTCATATCCGTGTCGATGACACCCGGCGCCACGCAGTTTACCCGGATCCCCGAAGGCCCCAGCTCCCTGGCCAGACTTTTGCCCAGGCCTATAACTGCGGCTTTTGTGGCCGAATATCCCGCCTCGCATGACGCGCCCGTGACGCCCCACATGGACGATGTCAGCACGATGCTGCCCTGCTTGTCGCTGACCATGGCCGGGATCGCCGCCTGAAGAACGTTGACCACGCCATCCAGGTCCACCCCGCGCAAAGTCTCCCATTGGGCGGCTGTCATGTCGGTAAACAGCCCGATGAGGCTGACGCCGGCGTTGCACACGACTACATCAAAGGCCGGCTTGCCCAGGTCTCTGCAGGCGCTTTCTACACATGCAAAGGTCTGCTCCCTGTTAGCCACGTCGCACCTGATAGCCATGGCCCCGGTCTCTTTCACCAGGGCTGCGGCCTCTTCAGCGCTTTCTTTGTAACAAAAAGCGACCTGATAGTCTTCCGATATTAATTTCCGTACTGTCGCCCGGCCGATGCCTCTCGACCCGCCGGTGACTAAAGCTGTCTTTTTCATAGGTATATTTTATCACAGTTAGAAGTGCCAATCTACTACTATTCCAGTGACCTGACCTTTTCTCCGTATTCGATAAGTTTTTCAGCAGGTAATTCCTTCTTTTCAAGGCGCATGAGTGACGGATCAGTTACGTCCAGACCCACCTCATCTACTCTTATATAGACTTCACGGCTTTCCTTGCCATTGCCCTTTTTCCACTGCCCCTGAACTGAGGTTGTTGTAAATGACAGTCCCGTCATATCTGCTTCGGACAAGGATAAAATACTATTACACTTATCGCATTTTAACAGATAATACTTCAGCAAACCTCTGTATTTGTAAGCGGTACTCCACAGAGGTTCCTTTGAACCGCATATAGGGCACACCGGGAACGTCTCGTCAGCATAGCGCTGCGGGAATACATATCTATCTCCATTTTCTCGACTGAATTTCGGCATAATCCAACCTCCTTATCATCATATAATTATATACCTCTCCTTGGCTTTGTTAAAGGAATTTCTCATTTATAACAAGAAGCACAATGATCTTTAAAATCACTGTGTTTCTCATCGCTAATTATTTATTTTACCATCTTATTTATAAGGTCTACTTGAGTTCTCTCGAGATCATGTTGTCGTAGGTCTGATGCTCTACAATCATTCTTGCTTTACCATCTTTGACCAAAGCAACTCCCGGGATAGGATTCTTGTTGTAGTTGCTTGCCATAGAATAGCCATAAGCTCCCGTGGCGAATACAGCGAAGGTATCGCCTGCCTCAGGATGTGCGATCTCCAGATTATTGATCAGTATGTCGCCTGATTCGCAGCACTTGCCACAGACAGTAACTGTGTCTGTCTTAGGCTCATTTGCCTTATTGGCGATCACTCCTGTATATTCTGCCTGATAAAGGGCCGGCCTGATATTATCTGTCATGCCTCCATTTACGGACATATATGTCTTGATGCCAGGGATTTCCTTGATGCTCCCAACTGTATAAAGCATAATGCCTGCTTCTGCGGCAATGCTTCTGCCCGGCTCGATGACCACATTAGGTCTCTCAACTCCGGCTTTCTTGTAGTAATCTTCTATTTTCTCCATTATCGGATCTAAGAAATAGCTGTATGGCTTTCTTTCTTCATTTATGTATGTAGCGCCGAATCCTCCGCCTACATTGATCTCCTTGATGTCATAACCATAAGCCTTCTTGATCTTCTTGACCAGACCCAGCAGTACATCCAAAGCCATCAAATATGACTGGCTATCGAACAACTGTGAACCTACATGGAAATGTAAACCGTAAAATTCAACGTATTTCGAATCGATTGCTGCCTTGATCTGTGGCAATATCACTTCATCTTCCATAGGAATTCCGAACTTGGAGTCCTTACCTCCTGTAGTGATATACTTGTGTGTCGCACTCATAACTCCCGGCGTGATTCTGAACAATACCTTGATTGTTGTGTTACAATCTCTGCAGGCCTGCTCTATAAGTGGCAGCTCCTGCAATCCATCTATAATGATCCTGCCGATGTGATTTTCCACCGCAAGTTTGATTTCATCGTAAGATTTGTTATTCCCGTTAAATTCAATTCGTTCTACCGGGAATCCTGCTTTTAAAGCAGTATATAATTCTCCTCCGGATACAACGTCTACACACATTCCCTCTTTATTCAGTATATCTGCCATTGCAAGAGTGAAAAAGGCCTTAGCCGCATAAGCCGCTCTGGTCCTCGGATACTTATCAGTAAAATCTTCCTTGATTTCCGAGCACTTGCCAACTATGTCATTTTCCGAATAAACATATAGTGGAGTGCCATACTCTTCTGCCAGCTTCACCGTATCGCAGCCGTCAAAATACAATTTGTCGTTCTTAATTTCTCTTATCATTTTCTCTCCTTAAACAACAACGGATCGTATAATACCGTTAATTTATCCGGTGGCAGAAATCAATAAATCTGCCACCGAACCATTTTTAACTACTTTTACTTTATCTTTCTACATTGAACCGAATAGTCATCGATTCAGTATCCATAGTGCACATTGCGCCAAAAGGCAAAGTCATCATAGGATTTCCATGTCCAGACTGAACATTATACATTATTGGAACATTTACTCCCTCAAGAGCATCCTTCAACACATCTAATTCGGTATATTCAGGCTGATCTCCATTAGAGCACTTTGTAAACTGACCAAGGATTATTCCTTTAGCTTTATCAAGCCTGCCAGAATTTCTTAGTTGGTAAATCATTCTATCAATTCTGCACATATCCTCACCGACTTCCTCGATAAACAGGATTTTGCCATCCGAATTTAATTCGTAAGGTGTGCCGATAGATGCTGTCAGTATTGCCAAGTTTCCGCCAACCAACTGTCCCTGAGCCTTTCCGGTCTTAAGAGCTTTAATGTCAAAGCCCTTCGTATTCGTGAATTCATAGTCTACATCAGCATTTATAGCATCAAAGAAACTCTTAGCAGTTTCTTCATCAAAATCATCTACAATGTTTGATGAAACCATTGGCCCATGAAATGTGACTAGCCCGCATTTCTGATTGAAATACAAATGCATACTGGTTATGTCACTATAGCCAACAAAAATCTTCGGATTACTCTTTACTATGTCAGCATCAATGTATTGCATTGAACGATGTCCACCATCGCCACCTCTGACACAGATTATCGCATCGACCTCAGGATCCGCAAACATCTTGTTGATCCATTTGCCTCTGGTCTCTCCTGTACCAGCCATATAACCGCCATAGTTAGCAGCAATGTTGTCAGCCTTTTTTACCTTGTAGCCGAAATTTTCCAGCGCTTTTACGCACTGCTCTTCTCGTTCTGCACTTACAGGAGAACTGGGACTGACAATGCCTATAGTTCCTCCCGCTTTTAATTTCTTTGGATACTTCATGTTACTCTCCATCTAGTCTAGTTTCTGATATTAGAACCACATAGCGTTTACTATCAAAGTAGAAGCTACCAGTGAAGCCAAGTCACCAAGTAAGCCGGCTGCGATAGCCTGTCTTGAATTAGCAACTCCAACTGATCCGAAGTAAACAGCTACTACATAGAATGTTGTCTCTGTAGAACCTAATGCTACAGAAGCAATTCTTCCTATCTGAGACTGGGTACCATATTGCTTAAGCAAATCTACCAGCATTCCTTCTGCGCCGCCACCAGAGAATGATCTCATGATGCCCATTGGCAGAACCTCTCCAGGAAGTCCTATAAGACTGGTTACAGGATCCAGTGCCGCACAGAGCCAATCCATAGCTCCTGAAGCACGGAACATGCCTATAGCACATAACATCGCAACCAGGTAAGGTATGATCATTACTGCAGTAGTAAATCCATCTTTGGCTCCTTCGGTAAACTCCGAATATACTGGAACCTTCTTAATAATCGCATAAAGTGATACAGCCGCAATTACAACAGGTATCGCCCACGTCGATATAGCATCTAAAACGTTTGTCATCTTATCTTACCTCCCTGCTTCCTTTTCTTCTTTTTTGGCTTCCTTCTTTTCTTCCTTTGCCTTTTCCTTTTCAGTATATTTTTCCTGATCTATCTTCTTAGCCTCAGCTTCTCTTTCTTCAGCTGGAACATAGTCATCAGGTAATACTATAGGATCAGGTCCGATGTAATCAGGATTTATCTGAATAGTGCCGGCAGCGATTTCTCTGTCGATTACGCACTGATAATTCCATCTCTTGGTCTTACCAAATACTATAGTGAAGAAAATACCAACAACTGTGGAACATATCGTAGCAAGTATAACTGGTACGATGATCTCAGAGGCACCTGCCGTCTGGATCTGCGCACGATATGCTATTGCAGTTACAGGGATAAGTGTTATGGATGTTGTGGCTATAGCAAGCAGCATAGCCTGTGCATCATTTGCGATGTCCTTAGTTTTGTTTAATGTCTGCAGTTCCTGCATGGATCTCAGTCCAAAAGGAGTAGCTGCATTTCCTATGCCAAGAATATTTGCCGCAAAATAAATTGCCATAATGGAGTTTGCCGGGTGGTCAACCGGTACCTCCGGGAATAAGAGTCTCATAACTGGTGAAATAGCTCTGCCAAGTTTGTCGCACAGACCTGATTTTTCCATCAGTCTCATTAGTCCGCAGAAGAAAGCCATGATTCCTATTAGTCCTATGGCTATCGTAACTGCTGTGTTTGCGAAATCAAATAGGTTGTTCAGAACGTCCTGCATCGTACCGGTCACGCCACCGGCGATTACAGCTATTACTACAAGACCAACCCAAATATAGTTCATCATATAATTAGTCCTCCTCGATAATAATTGATCAATTGCTGATCTTAAAATTGCGGCTCATTGAATAGTAAGTTATACCTCCTTTCAAAAATTTATTCATAAGCTTAAAAAACATAAAAGCAAAAAATGTGCCAAAACATAATTTTCAAATTATTAAACTGTTCCAACAAATAGTCACGCTATTATTAAATAATATTTTATTTATGGGTAGCATAACCATGGATTTCGTCCCGATTATCGGATGCATAATCCCATTTATAGGATGCGTCTGTGGATTTATTAGTGATTTATACATTTCCTGTGGCATATTTCTTGCTTTTAGTATATTATATAAGTCGTAGACTATTTACGAATTGGAGAAACTAATATGAGAAAAATCGAGTATACATTTATCACTTTGGCCAGGCAGTTTTTGTTTATTTCCATATTCATTTATGTGTTATTACATCTATCTGTTGTCACTGAGATCCTGGTATTCAAAATAGATAAGTATTATCAGGCTTTCAATTTCCCTATCACATATCTGATATACGGATTGATTGTCCTTTTAATAGGATGTCTGTTCTTCCAGCACAGATTCTTCTATGCGGAATACACTAAGTCCACTTTAACCTATACTAACAAAGTTTTCCACAAAAGCCGCAGCATCGATTTCGACAATGTTGACAACGTCATCTGTGATACCTTCGGAGCTTATTTCTTTAATAAAGGTTCAGTAAGCCGAGAGAAAAAGGATGCCGATTTTGTACTTCCTTTTTTCAGAGGCGGGCGTATCGATGTAGTCCAGCTGAACAAAATGCTTGACTATATGAGTTCTCATGGAATCAACGTAACGAAAACATATAAAATTATGCCTGGGTACGGCAAGAAGACTAAGATTCTTTCCTTCGTCTACGGATTCTTTGCTATAGCAATCATTGCAAACTGTGCGAATCCAATATATACAGTGATCGTACTATTGCAGGCACACTTATAAAACTAAAGAGGCGAATCAATATGACTATTAAAAATGTAAAAGCAAAAGGCAATCTGGTAAGGTTGCTGGATATGGATCCCGAGTTTTATGTGGATCTGATTTATTCAACCGATGATAACTTTACCGGCAGCAAGGTCTATCAATCAAGCGAATGCTATATTGACAAGGATACTGCAATACAGCTTATAGACGCGAAGAATAAACTTAAGGCAATGGGCTACGGCGTTAAGGTCTGGGATGCGTACAGACCGGTAAGCGCCCAACAACGTTTTTGGGATCTGCTTCCTGATAACGATTATGTGGCTTATCCACCTGACGTGGCAACAATGACTGAGTTCAAGAATTCTCATATGAACGGCCAATGTGTTGATGTCACTTTGACAAACCCTGACGGTAGTGATATTCCTATGCCAAGCGGTTTCGATGATTTCTCCGAACGTGCCCATCTGGATTACCCAGGGACAACAGGGAAAGCAAGAGAAAACGCAGAAACCCTGAGAGATGTAATGGTTCAATGTGGATTTACACCTTATAAAGGCGAATGGTGGCATTTCTACAATCACAATACAACGCCTGTAAGATATTCAGATTTCGAACTCTAGGAGGATAAAGAATGAATAAACGTTTCAGCGTAATCAACAAAAGGGGGCTGGTATTTTCTGCAGCCGTAATGGGGATATTCGGCATATTGTCAGGGGTTTCTTTAGCTAAGATGCTGTCCGGTAGTTCAAACTTCTGGTTACTCGGAGTCATCGTCTTTGTAACGCTTATGATCATATCCGCTTTAGTGATTACCCTTGTGGTAACAGCCGGCGTGGAGGTCAAAAGCAACATGGTGATTCTTCCCGACCCTGATCCTAAGAAAGGCAAGACTGCTCGCTTCAATCTTGACGAACTATCATCCATAGACATTCAGGACGGAGACGGTAAAGTCCTTGATCCTGATAGCGACTCATTGATTGGCGCCAGGGTAATATTTCATCTAAAAGACGGCCGTCAAGAACAGTATTATCCAGTGAAAATCACCAAAAAACAATATAAGTCCATTGAAACAGGTATGATGAACCTGTCCAATGAACTTAAAAATGACGAATTATTCGATGACTGATCAACAGAAGGGAATCGTCGTTATTTATCTGAAGCGGTAGTATTAGCCGCTTCTTTTATTTCACTCTGCTCAGCTGATAATTGAGCCATTAGTTCCTCTGCTTCCCTGGCTTTCTTATCGTCAGCAGCCTTTTCCTTACTCTCTGTGTATTCAACTTTTCTCTTGTGTGTCATGGCATCGATCAAAACCCTGTCCGGGTGCGCGATCAATGTATAAAACGACCATATTATCAAAGCTATGCCCAACAAAGTGACTGGCCATGAATTTAGTATCATGTGAATAAAATCCATCATATGAAACCTCCTGTTTCTATTTGCCGATAATCTCCTTCATAACGCGTAGTGCGTTCTCGTGAGTGATCTTATCGATTTCATCATCAGTATAGTACTTCTCCATAGCATTCATAACCTTGCTGAATCCCGAGTAATCTACAAGTTCTCCTGTAGTGTCTATACCGTCAAAGTCTGAGCCAAAGCCTATGGCATTGATTCCGGCTTTATCTGTCATATGTCTCATGTGCTCTATTATCTGATCTATAGTAGCGTATTCCGAGCCTTCCTTCAGGAATGAGCTTTCGAAGTTCACGCCTGCGATACAGCCCTTCTCACCGATGACCTTCAACTGATCGTCCGTCAGATTTCTCTTATGATTGCAGAGAGCCTTGGAGCAGGAATGTGTAGCCATGAACGGCTTCTTGCTGTACTTGGCAACATCATAAAATCCACCTTCTGACATGTGGGAAACGTCGATGATCATACCCAGGTCATTCATTTTGTTCACGACCTCGATGCCGAAAGGCTTGAGCCCCTGTGCGTTTTCCTTAGGATCGTCAAAGCACGGATAACCGATGCTGTTTTCATATCCCCACATAAGCGTGATGAGCCTTACGCCCATGTCGTAAACTTCCTGGATCCTCTCGATTTTTCCGTCTACGAAAACGCCGTCCTCTATAGTAAGGAATGCGGAAAGCATACCCTTTTCAACATTTTTCTCGATATCCTCAGCGCTGTACACCTGTGAGATTATGTCCTTGTTGTTCTCCATTTCTTCCTTGAAGCAACCATATATCTTATGGAACAGATCGTACGGATCCATTGTCTTCATTTCAATTCTCGACAGGTAGCAGGCAAAGAACTGGCACATGCCGTGATTTTCCTGCATAAGTTCCAGATTCAGATGGCCTTTGCCGTTGCGCAATGATCTCTCATCATGTCTCCAACATTCGATCATAGAATCACAGTGCATATCTATTATCTTCATATCTTTTTTATTCATATTATTGCCCTCCAAAATTTCTTAATTATGTTATACTATGATTAAAAGCAATAATTATGCCAAAATTCTATCAATAGTGTCAGTACTTATATACTAATATGACGGCACAAAATTTGCAATAGATTATTTATACATTTATTAATCAAAGGAGAGCCTATGAAGGAAGATATTAAAAAAATCAAGGCCAGCGTGGACGAAGTCTTCGATGATGTCGTCTCCATACGCAGACATATACACATGAATCCCGACCTGAGCGAACAGGAATCCGCCACGGCGGAATTCATTTCAGCAAAGCTGGACGAAATGGGAATCCCATACAGGGCCAATGTTGCGGGCCACGGCGTAGTCGCTGTCATAGGCGGCAGGAACAAAGGTAAAGCTGTGGGCATCAGGGCTGATATGGACGCCCTGCCGGTAACAGAAGAGACGGGATTACCATACAGTTCCACCAAGGCCGGCGTTATGCACGCCTGCGGTCACGACATACATACATCTATTCTGCTTGGGACCGCTAAGATCCTGAAGTCTATGGAGGATCAACTACCGGCCAGCGTGACCCTGCTTTTCCAGCCGTCAGAAGAGACCATCGGCGGCGCCGAACGCATGATAGAAGAAGGTTGCCTGAAGTCGCCTGACGTAAACAGCGTCATCGGTCTTCACATCGACCCGGAAATCGAGACAGGTAAGATATGCATAATTGAAGGCCCTATGAACGCCGCTTCATGCGAATTCGATGTTAAAGTCACAGGCGTTTCCTGCCACGGAGCTCATCCGGACAAAGGCCTGGACCCATTGCCTCCGGCCTGCGCCATGATTACATCGCTGCAGTCCATAATCACCAGAAGACTGAATCCCGCCGAGGCCGGCCTCATAACAGTAGGCCAGTTCCACAGCGGCACCAAGAACAATATAATACCGTCAGTAACTGAATTCTCAGGAATGCTGAGAGCTTTCACCCTTGAAAACCGCGCCTTCCTGAAGTCAGAACTGGAGAAGGTCTGCAAGGGTACGGCCGCCGCTTACGGCGCCGGCTGTGAAGTAGAATTCAACGACAGCTACCCTTCACTGGAAAACGATAAGGAACTCTATAGAGTAGTTAAAAAAGCAGGCGAAGATATCCTTGGTTCTGATAAAGTACAGCTTCGCGACACGCCGAGCCTGGGAGCCGACGACTTCGCATATTTTTGTCACGGAAGCCGCGGCATGTACTTCGATATCGGCTGCACAGATAAAGGCGACAAGGTCTACCCTCTTCATAACGAGCACCTCTGCCCCGACGAGGAATGCATGCGGACAGGCATGCTGGTAGAAGTTCTAAGCACATTGAGAATACTGAATAAGGAGTTCGGAAATGACTGATAAGAAAGACGATCAGATCCTCCGCGACACAATAGTCAAAGTAGACCTGGGCAAACTGAAACACAACATGAAACTGATAAAAGATATGGTCGGCCCGGACACGGCGGTCATGGCTGTAGTCAAAGCCAACGGCTACGGACTGGGCGCCGTAGGAATCGCTCCGGCCCTTATGGAAAGCGGTGCATCGTATTTAGCCGTTGCGACCCTCAGCGAAGCCGTAGAACTGCGCAGTAACTACCCAGGCTACCCTTTGTTCATCCTCGGGCATACGCCTGACAGATTCCTGCACGTCGTCGTAGAACAAAACATAACTCAGACGATTTTTTCTCTGGAGCAGGCAAAGATCATGGATGACGCATGTGCCAGGACCGGCAAGACTGCCAAGGTCCATATTAAAGTCGACACGGGCTTTCACCGTCTCGGCAAAATGCCATCGCCGGAATACGCCGAGGAAGTCAGACAGATCTGCGCCCTTGAGCATATTGAAGTAGAAGGGATTTTCACCCACCTGGCTCTGGTCAACGATGAAGAAGACGAAAAACAGTACGATCTGTTCATGAACTTCGTCGAGCAGTTGGAATCTATGGGCTGCAGTTTCAAATACAAGCACATGGCAGACAGTATCGCCTGCGTGGATTTCCCGAAATACAGACTGGATATGATCCGTCCGGGAGCCCTGATCTACGGCATGCGCGGCTTCCACAAGGGATTTCTTCCTGTGGAACAGGCTATTTCCTTCAGCACCAGGATCTCGCAGCTCCACCAGGTCAAAGCCGGCGAAGGCGTCAGCTACGATTACCTGTGGAAAGCTCCTAAGGACAGCGTCATCGCGACTCTGCCTTTCGGATACGCCGACGGCTATCCTCGCAACCTGCGCGACAAAGGTTATGTGATAATCCGCGGACAAAAGGCGCCGCTGGTAGGAGTTCTCTGCATGGATCAGTGCATGGCTGACGTTACTGATATTCCAGGCGTTTCAACAGGCGACGAAGCCGTGATCTACGGTGACGGCAGCGACGGTTCCATGACCATCGAAGAAGCCAGCAAACTGGCCGGTACCAATAAGAATGATATAATCGCCAGGATCACTGCCAGACCGCCAAGAGTCTACACAGAATAATAAAGCATAAAAATACGAGCCCCTGCACCATGGCTTGATTTCTTCACATTTGAAATCTTCTACTTTTGAGGCTAAATTGTTGCAAAAGTAGAAAAAATCGATAAAATAAGTGCTTTGCGAAATTTCGATTTCAAGCAAGCGCTTATTTTTTCTACTAAAACAGGGTAAATTGCTTTTGTAGTAGAAAACGGAGAGACAGTTTCACTGATTAGTAATCCATGAATAACTATTTCTGCCACTTTTCTGTTTTCGCGACCACAGCCGTAATCGGTTTTCTACTACACGGGCAAAACTAGCCTTAAAAGTAGAAAATTTCAAATGTGTTGATTGTGTGAAGGCGGTATATCAATTAGTTTGATGCAACAGACTCGTTTTATATTATTTGATTCCGTATTTTTTCAACTTCTCATACTCTTAACTTCCAGAGATTTTGACACTCAAAGTTAAAACCAGGCTAAAATCCAGTATGGATCCTTGCCTGGTTCTTTGTTTACTTTACGTCCAGAAATGTCAGTATCTCGTCGTATGATCTGCCACTT
>Ga0183095_10816_pt1 | contig 54843 bp, 56 predicted proteins | sample BioMet4_FD_130346 | JGI IMG/M metagenome (GOLD analysis project Ga0183095, IMG submission 130346) | Microbial communities from bioreactor (seeded with sewage sludge) at LBNL, California, USA - Biofuel metagenome 4 (v2) (version 3) | ecosystem: Engineered > Bioreactor > Anaerobic > Unclassified ...
GCATGTATTAGGCACGCCGCCAGCGTTCATCCTGAGCCAGGATCAAACTCTCAAAAAGTTAGATCTAGTTCAAATAAATTATCTGGTTATTGTTGATTCAAAAAAGAATCGACGTTAAGTGTATGTTTGTACATCTGTTTAGTTTTCAAAGATCAGTCTGCGCAGATTCTTGCTTTGCAGCAAGTCGGGTTCTACCCAAATTTGCGCGCTTTGATACTATAGGCTTACCACTTTTCAGTGTCAACATCTTTTTGAACTTTTTTTCAAAGGCTCATCAGCGTTGTTTTAGCCTGTCGTACCGCTCCGCTTAGGAGGTAAACCTCTCAAGTGCAGCGAGGAATATTCTAGCCATTTCTCAAAAGGTGTCAACACCTTTGCGCAAAATTCGTATTTTTTCTCGGTTTCATCGAATAAAAAAGTGAACTCTTTAGTTATTTTTTCCCTTTGGCGCCTGAGCGTGATGCGCGGATGCGCGCGTATATAAAGAAAAGCCTTCCCGAGGATTTCTTCGGAAAGGCCTTGTTTTTTAAAAGGATTTAGTCGAGATTTGCCTGCCAGAGGCCATGTTTGGTGCAATGGGCTTCGACATCGAGCACCACTTCATCTTCGCCAATGAGGAAGACCACTTCTGGCTTTTGGCCCGGATGAAGGGTCTTTCGTTGAGCGCCTTTGTCCGTTAAAAGATAGATCCAGTCGATATAATGGTTCTCATCCATCGGGTGGAGCGTTGATCCCACTTGGACATAGACCTTGCCATCTTCTTCATGAACTAACGGCACATGTTTCTCGTTGCCTTCATCCGCAGAAGTATGGCTCACGAGCTCTTGCATTTCTTGGCCACAGCACTCGGGCGTGCAGCTTCCTTCTTGAATGATTCCGACAATCGTCCCGCATTCGCACTGTAAGAACTTTGCCATAGTTATTTCCTCGCCTTTAAGAGTATTGTAGCACGAGTTTTCTTAAACCTTTATTCGAGAAAGAAAGAAAAGACGGGCACAAGAAAACCCAGCGTTTCCGCTGGGTTAGTTCGATCTTTTTTTCGCACGCTAGTTCCGTCTGGTCGATAAGAGAATCATCAAGATCCTTAAGAAGAGCGAGATGAAATCCCCATAAAGCGAGAAGGCGCAATAGAGGGCGACGTTGTTGGTCGTGATGCCTTGATCGGCAATCGCCACCATCCGGTTCACGTCGTAAGCGATGAAAAGCATCATCACCACGACAATTCCGACCGAGACGGCGTAATAGTAGAGATAATAGCCGCCAAAACCATTGAAGGCCATGAAGATCAGCCAGAAGGTCGAAACCATCATGATCCCGAGCAAAAGGGCTAATCCGACGAAGGCGAGTGGCGTCAAATTGGCTTTCGAGAACGCCCCGATCGCCGCCATCACCAAGAAGATGAGGGAAGTAATGCCAAAGGCTTCGCCGATAAGGGCATAAGACACGCCCGCTAAGAGCACCACCGATAAGGCCACGCCGATGCAAAGGGCATAAAGAATGTAGCCAAACCAGGGCGCTATCCCGCTTTTTCTCGAGATAAAGGGCATCGCGAAGGAATCAATAATCGCGATAATCATCGCCCCGATGACGGAGAAGAGCAAAACGTTTTGTCCTTGCTCCGAAAGCTGAGACAAGGTATTCGGATCCGGATAGAGCTTCGCCAGCATCAAGGCGTAAAGAAACGCGGTTAAGGCGGTGATGGCCAAGCCAAGGAACATATAGAGGAACACCACGCCTAAGAATTTGGTATTGACTCGTTTATGATCTTCAGAGAAGACTGCGGAATTGTCCATAGGATAACCTCCGTGATATAAAGAACGATCGACGCGAATTTATTTGAGCATTCCTTCGATTAAGCCCTGGAACGACGTGGGCTCGAGGGAAGCACCGCCAACGAGGGCGCCATCGATGTCCTCAGCGGACATGTACTCGGCGACGTTCTCCGGCTTGACGCTGCCGCCATAAAGAATGCGCATATCAAGGGCGACATTGCCAAAGCTCTCGCGGAGGGTCCGGCGAATGAAGCCAATCGTATCTTCAGCGATCTCTTTCGAGGCGCTTTTGCCCGTCCCAATCGCCCAAATCGGCTCATAGGCGATCACGACTTTCGCGGCATCTTCAGGCTTCAAGTCTTTTAAACCCGTCCGAATCTGCTCAGCGACGAACTTCTTGGTTTCGCCTTTCGTGAAGGTGTCCAAGCTTTCGCCACAGCAATAAACAGGGGTCATTCCCGCAGCAAGGAGGGCTTTGATCTTGGCGTTGCAGGCCTCGGAGGTCTCGCCATTGTAGGCGCGGCGCTCACTATGGCCCAAAATCACCCAGGAAATCCCTAAGGCTTTAAGCATCGGAATCGAAACTTCACCCGTATAGGCGCCATGGTCGTGCTCATTGACGTTTTGAGCGGCAACAATGCACTTCGGGTTGATGTTTTCTTTGACGGTCTCGAGGCAGACGAACGTCGGTGCGACGCCCACATCAATGTTGTGGCCACTCGCATAATCGACCATCGCCGAAGAAGCTAAGGCGAATGCCTTGGCCTCCGCGGGGGTCTTGTTCATCTTCCAGTTGCCTAATAATAACTTTTTCCGCATGGACGTTACCTTACATCAAGACGTCGACGCCAGGCAAATGCCCGTCGTTTTCGATCATCTCGAGCGAGGCGCCGCCACCGGTGGACACGTGGGAGAAATCTGCTTTGTAGCCAAACTGTTTGACGGCCGAGGCACTATCGCCACCACCGCAAACGGTGAAAGCTTTACCCTTGATTTCGCGAATCGCTTCGCAAACGGCCTTGGTTCCTTCTTGGAACTCCGGCTGCTCAAACACGCCCATCGGGCCATTCCAGAAGACGAGCTTCGCTTTGCGGATTTCCGCTTTGTAGAGTTCGCGGGTCTTCGGACCGATATCGACGCCTTGGAATCCTTCGGGGATATTGCCCTCGACGGTCTTGATGACGCGATCCGGTTTCGGATCGAAACTATCGGTGATGACGGAATCAACCGGCAAAACGATCCGGCCTTTGGCTTCTTCATAGCAACGCTTGGCATAGTCGAGTTGATCGTTTTCAACCGGCGAATTGCCAACTTCCATGCCTAAAGCCTTCTTGAAGGTATAGGCCATGGCGCCGCCAATGAGGAGTTTATCGCACTTCTTGAGCAAGGTCTCAATGACCTTGATCTTATCGGAGACCTTGAAGCCGCCAAGGATGGCGACATAGGGACGATCCTTCTCGCTCGGACGGACGCACTTGGTGAGGTTATCGACTTCTTTGATCATCAAATAGCCTTCGGCGACCGGTTTGCCTTCCGCCTTTAAGACGGTCGGAACGCCGACGGTCGAAGCGTGGGCACGGTGAGCGCTGCCGAACGCATCCATGACGAAGACATCCGCTAAAGCGGCCCATTCTTTGGCCAAATCCGGATTGTTCTTCTCTTCGCCTTTCTCGTAACGGGTATTCTGGACTAAGAGGATTTCGCCGTTCTTAAGGTCTTTGACCGCTTTGACGAGAACGTCACCGCGGGTGGCCGGGCAGAAATACACTTTGGTGCCAGGGACAAGCTCCTGGAGCGCTTTCGCGACCGGGGCCATATCGTTTTCTTTCTTCATTTCTTCAATCTTCGCGGCATCGGGTTCTTTCCAATTGATTTTGCCTAAGTGGCTCATCAAAATGACGCGAGCGCCTTTGCTCGTCAGTTCATTGATGGTCGGCAAAGCGGCCTTGATGCGGTTCGTATCGCGGATGACGCCATCCTTTTGGGGGACGTTGAAGTCAACGCGAACGTAGACGCGTTTGCCTTCGAGTTGTTCTTTCGACAGGTCTTTGACAGTTAGCATATTTTTATTTGCTCCTTGCGGTGTTAATCATAGCACGTTTAAAAGTCGCTTCCATATAGATATGGAAAGGATTACCGATTGACCAATTGCGAAAGGAAAAAGGCCTCCTCTTTCGAGAAGGCCTTATCGTTTAAGAGAAACGGATTATTGAGCCGTAACGGACGTGGTCTCAAGGGTCGTCGGATTGGTATACGACGCTAAATCGCTCGGGGTATTGACTTTGACGTCAGTGCCAGTGAGGAACGAAAGCTTGTAGCTCGACTTGTAGGAAAGTTTCTCCACCGCGGCAAGCTGGGCCGAAGTGAACATCGAATTGGCGCTCGAAGCCATCGAACCAACGATATCGCCCAAAGTCGTATTGACGGCGACATCGACGTTTTGAGCAATCGAAACCGGGCCTTTGTCGTTATAGATCAAGACTTCTTGGCAAGCATTGATCGTCAGATATTTGTTGATGAGTTCGACATAGCTCGTGACCGCGCTCTGGGTGGTGCTGTCCATCGAAGAAGAAGCGTACACGCTCGATAAGGTATTGCTGATGAGGGCCTTGAGGCTGTCTTTGGTCAAAGTGAAATCAATCGCATAGTTGCCATTGCTGTAACTATAGCTCTTGAAATAATCCTTGTAGGCAGTGAGATAAGTGCTCACATAGTTCATCGTCGTCGTGATATCCCCTTCAACCGAATCGCTTAATAGCGGAAGCATCGAGGCGGAAATGACGCCGTTTTGAACGAATTTGCCCGTCGGAATCGTCGGGATGCTCATGCCACCGGAATAGTCCGAAGAGCTCGAATAGCGAAGAGTCGAGAACAAACTCAAGAGCGTATTGACTAAGCTGACCGCTTTTTCATTGGATAAATCGAGGTAGAAGTTGCCGCTATCGATATAAGCTCCAACGCTCATCCCCGAATAATCCACCGAACTCTGTTGGGTGATGCCACCATTGGCCATTTCGACATTGGCTTTGATGCTGGCGCCGAAATCCACAGAGGCTTTCACGTCATTCACCGTCTTGCTCTTTAAGCCTTGAGCCATCGCCGAGAACGTCACGCCGCTCACATCGAGCGAAGCTTTGGTCGTCGCTAAACTAACGGTTGGCGTCCCGATGGAAGCCAGGCCCATCAAATCGCTATATCCGCTCATGATCGGCGTATTCACTTCAGCGTTCGCCGCTAAAGCAAAATTCTCGAGTTTGATGCCAAACGAACCATCTGAACCAACCGAGCCAACGGCGGTCGAAAGATGCTGAATCGCTTCTTTTTGATCGACCGAAGTGCCACCCGAGGGGAGTAAAGCACCGCTCGTGCCTCCGCAAGAGGCTAAAGCTAATAACGAAGAAGAAAGTAAGATTAAATATTGTTTTTTCATATTTATGCGGTTCCTAATTCACTTACCGCACCCCTAGTTTACACGCCTCGCCGCCATTCGCAAGACTAAAAAAGAGAGAACACTCGGTTGAAAAAGAGCCTTCGATTTCTCAAAGGCTCTCTTCTTATTAAGGATTAAGGATAGCTTACTTGCAGCCAAGGACTTTGCCGTATTCAGCGGCAAGGCGGACATATTGGCAGGTGAAGCTGTATTCGTTATCGTACCAGCTGACGACTTTGACGTACTGGGTTCCATCCGGATCCTTGTAAATCATCGTTTGAGTGGCATCGAAGATCGAACCATGGGTGTTGCCCAAGATATCGCTCGAAACAATCTGGTCTTCGGTATAGCCAAGGACTTCTTTGAGCGAGCCTTCAGAGGCTTCCTTCATCGCGGCATTGACTTCATCCGGAGTGACTTCCTTATTTAAGAGTAAGGAGAGGTCAACCAAGGAACCGTCGATGACCGGAACACGAATCGCACCGCCCATTAAGCGGCCCTTGAGTTCAGGGATGACGAGGTTGATGGCTTTCGCGGCGCCAGTCGTGGTCGGAACAATGTTGGCGGCAGCGGCTCTGCCCCGACGGAAATCGCCTTTGGCAAGGTCGAGAGTGGTCTGATCGTTGGTATAAGCGTGAACGGTGGTCATAAAGCCGCCTTTGACGCCAAACTTATCCATTAAGACTCTCATGACCGGCGCTAAGCAGTTGGTCGTGCAGCTCGCACCAGAGATAATCTTCATATCCTTGCTGAGCTTGTTGGTATTGACGCCATAGACGAAGGTCGGGATCTCTTTATCGCTCGACGGAGCGGAGATGATGACGCCTTTGGCACCATTGTCGAGATGGACTTGGCCATCGGCTTTGGTCTTTAAACGACCAGTGCACTCTAAGACAATGTCAACCTTGTAGTCGCCCCACTTCAAATCGTGGGGATCCTTCTTGCCGAGAACCGGAATCTTCTTGCCTTTATAGACAAGGAAGTTCTCGATGATGTTGCCCGCTTCGTCTTTCTTGACGATCGAGCTGATCTCGTCTTGCTGCCAGCCTCTGTGGGTGGTGTCGTACTTTAAGAGATAGGCTAACGTTCCCGCGTCGACCAAATCGTTGATGGCGACGACTTCGAAGTTGCCAGTTTCATAGGCTCTGCGGAAAGCGAGACGACCAATGCGTCCGAATCCGTTAATGGCTAGTTTAATTGACATTCTATGATGTCCTCCTTAAATAAACTGCTCCTTGATTATACAAACGAAAAGCGAAAAGGGAAAGATATAAGCACAAAAATACCGAGATATCGTTTTACTCTTTAGAGTAACTGCTCCAAAGGCACCACTCCACGGAAGAGTTCTTCAAGGGTGACGCCTAAGCCTTGGGCCAAGCGGTTAAGAACTTTGAGGGTGGGATTGCGTTCGCCCCGTTCCAAATCGGAAAGATAGCTTTTGCTTAACCCGCACTCTAAGGCCAGGGCCAGTTGCGAAAGATGGCGTTCCTTTCGAAGATAGGACACCCGCTTTCCTAATTGATTCAGCACATCGAGATTATTCCGGTTTTTTTCGTTCATGGGCCACCGCCTTTTTATATTCTTGATCAAGATAGCGAAACAGATGATTCACATTAGACTTGCTGATACTGGTGTTGAGTTCTTCGGAGAAGAAACCTCTTAGTTCTTCAAGCGTGGCGTCGGGATGGGACAAGCGCAGTTGCATCAGCGCCTTGAGTTTGGGGTTATCGATCCGATCAAACCCCAAAGTTTTTTCGAAATAATGAATCTCCGCGACTTGCCGTTCGGCCGCTTTCAGGGTTTTGCCATAGTTGGCGGTGTCGATATTCCGGAGTCGGTTATCAACGTTGGCAAAATCACGGTCGACCCGAACGTTTTCAAATTGCAGGCAGGCTTCTTTGGCGCCGATCAGAATCAAAAAATCCGAGATTTCATCGCTCCGTTTGAGATAGACGACATACTGTTTCCGCCGTTGAACGATCTTGCTATTGAATTGATGATTCGCTGCTTTGTTCCATTCTTTTTGGAGAGCTTTGGCATAGCTTTCGTCCCCGAGAGCGATCTCAAGATGGTAATTGCTGGAGGAAGGATCGTTGACCGAGCCACCCGCCAAGAAGGCGCCGCAAAGATAAGCGGCCACTGCTTCAGAACTTGTGAGGAGCGACTTGGGGAAACTCGGGGCGAAGAAATCAACTTGAAGGTCATTGAGCAAATCGCTGGCGTCTTTCCCCACTAAAACATGGTAGACCACCCGCTTCAAAAACCCAGCGCTCCGCGTATAGGCGAAATGAGGTTCAACCCCGTAAAGTTCATGAAGATATTGATAGATCGTCTTTGCGATTGAGGCGGATTCGCTGGCGACTTCGAGTCCTTCTTCTCCGCCCGTGAGACGCAAAAAGCCATTGAGGCGGATAAACGCCGAAAGAAGGGCTCGTTTGCCCTCGTCATTCCAGGGGGCTCTCGAGGCCTCTTCTTTGGCTAATTGAGCAAAAGAAATCGGCTTCTTATCCATCAATCTTTCTCATCCTCGACATAGCGGTTGATCTCGCGGTGATAGACCGTGCAGGTGTATTGGTTCTTATAATGGGCGAAAAGTTCTTCAGCGACGAAAACCGAACGATGCTGGCCGCCACTGCAACCGACATCGACAGTCACGTAAGAACGACCTTCTTCGATTGCGCTTTCAAAATAAGGATCGAGAACCCCATAAAGTTTTTCGAGCATAATCGGGGTCTTCGGATCTTTGCGGATGTATTCGACGACAGGCTTATCAAGCCCGGTCAGACGCGAAAGCTCTTTGACCCAATAGGGGTTGGTCAAAACCCGGGCGTCGATGACGATTTCGGCATCGCGCGGGAGACCATATTTATAGCCAAACGAGGAGAAGATCACGTTGAGGCGGCTTTGTTTATCGCCTAAGATCGCAGCGGCTTTTTTGCGGAGGTCTTTCTCCGTTAAGCCCGTGGTATCGATATAAACGTCGAGAATCGGTTGGGTTTGTTTCATCGCCTTCTCATCCATTTCGAGGGCTTCTTCAAGGGTGTAGCCTTTTGGTTGTAACGGATGGATGTGGCGGGTCAAACGGAAACGGGTCAGCAAAACATCGCGGCTGCAATCGAGGCCCACCACGGTTGTGTCGAAAGCGGGATCCGCCCGTAAAAGGGTTGCGGCATCCTCAAGTTTGACAATATTGACGAAGAGGGCGTTTTTGGCATACTCGGCCGGATTCGCTTTGAAGACATCCAAAAGCGAAGGAATCATCGAGATCGGCAATTCCTCGATGACGTGGTAGCCTTTTTCTTCGCAAGCGGAAGCGAAGGTTGTTTTGCCCGCGCCGGCAACGCCGCTCACGAGCACCATCTTCATCTTATCCATAATCTTATTTTACCCCTAAAGAGCGTCGATAAGCGAGAATGCTTTGCGAAGCAATCGCCCCATCGCTACAAGCGGTGACGACTTGGCGGAGATTTTTCTTGACGATATCGCCAATCGCATAGAGGCCAGGGCACGAGGAGGCCATTTTCTCATCCGTCACGATAAAGCCATGTTCAAGGCTGACATTAAGGGCAGAAAGAAACGCCGAAGCGCTCTTTTCTCCCGCGAGAGGGAATATCGCTGCAATTCCCACTTCTTTTTGCTGTCCGTTTTGCTCGTAAAGTATCGATTCGACATGGGTTTCACCTTTGATTTGCAGGATTTTTGCATCGGGAATCGCTTCAACGTTAGGCAGGGCTAATACCGAATTCCCCAAAGGCGAAAGATCATGAAAAGCGTGCGGGCTTAAAAAATAAAGATGATGGACGAGACCGGCTAAATAAGCGCCTTCCTCAAACGCTTTTTCGCCTTCGCCAAAAAGGGCAACATCCTTTTTGCGGTAAAGCGGACCATCGCAGGTCGCGCAATAGCTGACGCCTTTATTGACATGGTCTTTCTCGCCTGGGATCGTGGCGACGTTAGCTAAGCCAGAAGCCACCACCAAGACCGGAGTCTCGTAGGTCTCATCGCGAGTCTGAATGCTGAAGGTCGTGTTTTCTTTGCTCACGCTCACGACTTCGCCAGCGGTGATTTCGACGCCTTGGGCGGTCGCACTATTCACTAGCGCTTGGGCTAAAGAAAAGCCGTCGGTGGAGCCAAAGCCCGGATAATTCGCGATCTCTGCGATCGTCAAAAGTTTTCCGCCGGGGGCGCTTTTTTCTAAAACGAGGGGGCTAACGCCAGCCCGTTTCAGGTAGAGGGCACAGCTGAGCCCTGCGGGCCCGGCGCCGATAATAATGACTGGAAATTCTTTCATAGCATCCTCGCAAAACCAAAACGATACTTTATCTTAACGCTTCAAAGCGGAAAGCGATATATTTACGCTTTCTTTTCGGGGATTTTTTCACCATTGTTCATGGCGATTTGCTCTTGCTTTTTCTTTTCGCGATTGGCCCAAATAACGACGAGTCCCATCAGGAAAGAGAGTAAGAGGCATAAGGACAAGAGGACAAAACCATAGGACAGGGAATAGTTCACGCTCACGCCTTCTATCGTATTCGGCAAAGACGTCCAATCTTTGCCCAACAAGAACATCAAGGCGCCTAAACCCGACAAGCCCATCGCCCCATAAAGGCAATAGGTTGTCGGACGATCTTTCTTCAAGAAAGAGAAGAGAAGACTTAAAAGATAGCCGAGCCAAGATAACGCTGCGAAGATGAATGCCACCAAAAGCGCGGGGGCTTGGCCAGAGAAAAGGAGCGCAAATCCTTGATAACCTTCAATGAACTTGACCGAAGTGCCATAGCCACTGGAGGCGGTCAGGGACATCATGAAGGGAAAGAACAACCCACCAACCGAGAAAATCGAAGCCAAGGCAAAGGGCAAACTCGAAGGACCTTTTTTCGCAAGATAATCATGAAGATGAAGGGCTAAGATCGTACCGACGCCAAGCACGATATAGACGATGGAGTTGCAAATGCTCCAAGCATTGTCGGTCCCCATATTGAAGGCACTGTCGCGCATCGGCTCCATGATGATGCGGACAAGACCATACCATAAGAAATAACCACCGGCCAAATCGCCAGGGACGATGTACTTTTTTAAGCCTTTACCCACGCCGTAAACCAACAAGAAATAACCGGCGATGCTCAATAAGCTTTCAACCAAGAAAAGCGGAACGTGGATCATCGTCGGGTCCAGATAACCCCCACCGTTATTGGTGTTCATCTGCAAGAGGATCCAATTGGGCAGCCAACTCCAACCTTGCTGGTAATTGACGGTGAAACCATACACTTCGCTATTGAAGAAATTGCCCCAACGGCCCACCGCTTGAGCCAGCAAAACCGTCGGCAAGCAAACATCCATCGCCCAGCGGAGATTAACGTATTTGCGGCGGAAATGAAGAAACAAAATCCCCGCTAAAGCCCCAGCGAATGCTCCGCCGAGAATCGTTAGACCCCCATCCCAAATCCGGAACATCGAACCCCAATCGCCCGAAGCGACCGCCGGAGCGAACTCGCGGCTGTAGTTCCCGACCACATACCAAATCCGGGCGCCGATGACGCCGGCGGGGAAAGCGATGATCACGAGGGTATCGAGAATGCCGTGCTTATGGAATTCCTGATAGAACTTATGGTCGCAAACCCAATAGGAAATGCAAACGCCAAAGAGAATCAAGATGCCATAAAAGGCGATGTGGAGCGGTTTGTAGTTCGCGATATCGGCGGAGGTGGTCCAGAGCCAACCGCTGCCGGTCATCGAGAAACCATTGATGAGCGGATAAGAAAGATAAGGCGCGATACCTTCACTCCACATCAGGAAAAAGAGGAAGGATAAAGGAATATCCAGCCAAAGAAGTTTACTAAAAAGCGTCTTCTCATTCTCGACGAGTTTGACCTTCCAATAATGCAAAACGAAACTGCTCCATAATAGAGCGCTCGTTAAACCAAAAAAGAAGATACCGATCAAAGCGAAGGCGATTTGATAGGGATAATGAATGCTAACCCCTGCGAAAAGATGCTCGCTATAACTCGTGATCGCCTGCCATTGCGGATGATAAAGGAATAAGGAGAGCATCAAAAGAGTCAAACCTGCCGCTACCAAGAAGGCCGAAGCGAAATAAAGGGTGAGCTCTTTTTTCTCCCAACGATTTTTCAGCGGGTCTTTGACCAAAGCGCGAACGGCATAAACCAAATAGCCAATGCCCGCTAAGGCGAAAAGCAAGCCAAGGATTAACGTGACGATATTCATAAACTTATCTTACTATTCCCTTTCGTTCTTGTCCGTTGCTTCTTGCAAGACCTTTGCCAAATACTGCCCAGTATAGCTTTCTTTGACCTTTGCCACGTCTTCAGGCGTGCCGGTGGCGACGACTTGACCGCCCCGATATCCGCCTTCCGGACCGATATCGATGATGTTATCGGCGACTTTGATCATGTCGAGGTTGTGTTCGATCACGATCACGGTGTCACCGTGTTCGACCAAACTCTGCAACACCTTGATCAGGCGTTTGACATCATCGCTATGAAGACCCGTCGTCGGCTCGTCAAGAATATAAATCGTCTTGCCTGTTGGGCGTCTTTGCAATTCGTAAGCAAGTTTAACCCGTTGGGCTTCGCCACCGGAAAGGGTGGTCGCGGCCTGGCCGAGTTTGATGTAGCCTAAGCCCACATCATAAAGCGTTTTGATTTTGCGGTAGATTTCGTGACGGTTCTCGAAGAAATGCATCGCCTCTTCAACCCGCATTTCGAGGACATCATAGATATTTTTCCCTTTGTAATAGCAGGATAAGGTTTCTTGGTTATAGCGCATGCCATCGCATTCGTCGCATTTGACATAGACGTCGGGCAAGAAATTCATCGGGACATAGACCACGCCCGCCCCTTGGCATTTCTCGCAGCGCCCTCCGGGCACGTTAAACGAGAAGCGGCCTTTATCAAAGCCCTTCTCTTTCGCTTCTGGTGTTTGAGCAAATAAATCGCGGATATCATCGAAGACTTTCGTATAGGTCGCCGGATTACTCCGAGGAGTCCGACCAATCGGCTCTTGGGTCACGTTGACCACTTTGTCGACATGCTCTAGGCCCGTAATCGAATCGTAAGCGCCCGGGAAAGTCTCCTCGCCCGAGAGTTTCTTTTGAATCGCTTTATAAAGGGTTTCATTGATCAAGGACGATTTGCCCGAGCCCGAAACGCCCGTCACGACGGTCATCGCGCCTAAAGGGAAAGAGGCCGTGATGTTTTTGAGGTTATGGCACTTCGCCCCTTTGATGACGATCTTTTTGCCATTTCCTTTATGACGTTTTAACGGAACGGGGATGAACTTCCTCCCCGAGAGATAATCGCCGGTGATCGAGGCGGGAGCCGCTTCGATGTCTTCAACGCTGCCCGTGGCCACGACTTCGCCGCCATGGACGCCCGCCCCAGGGCCGATATCGACCAAGAAATCGGCGTTCCGCATGGTTTCTTCATCGTGTTCCACCACGATGAGGGTATTGCCAAGATCCCGCATTTCTTTGAGAGTTTTGATCAGTTTGGCATTATCGCGTTGATGCAAGCCGATCGAAGGCTCATCCAAAACGTAGAGGACGCCCGAAAGACGGGAGCCGATTTGCGTGGCCAAACGAATCCGTTGGGCTTCCCCGCCGGACAGGGTCATCGCCAAACGGTCAAGCGTGAGGTAATCCAGGCCCACATCGACGAGGAATTGGGCCCGGTTATGAATCTCTTTGAGCACCAAGTCGGCGATTTGGAGTTGGCTGGGGGTTAATTTCGAACGCGTGTCATCGAGCCACGATAAAAGCTTATCGATCGTCAGTTGGGTCGCTTGATAGATGTTGAGGCCGTTGACCTGAACCGATAAGGCCGCTTCGTTAAGTCTGGCGCCGTGGCAGGTTTCGCAGATGTCATCGCGCATAAAGGACTCGTAATACGGCATCATCCATTTGCTGGTCGTTTCGCTATAGCGGCGTTCAATCATCGTCTTCACGCCTTCGATCCGACCCCACTTATGGGTCTGATTGCCACTGCTCGAGGTTAAAACGTGGTTGATGTCTTTGTCGGAGCCATAAAGCAAAATATTGCGTTGATAATCGCTTAAATCCTTCCAAGGAACATCGTAAGGAATGTGATAAGAATCCATCAAGACGCAGAACTCTTGCCATTCGAGATTAGCTGTGCCAACGGTGTTTTTATAATAACGAATCGCCCCTTGATTGATCGTTTTGCTCGGATCGGGCACCAAAAGGTCGACGGCGACCGTTCGAGAGATCCCGAGGCCTTTGCAGGTCGGGCAATAGCCTAACGGGGCGTTAAACGAGAATAAACGAGGCTCGAGTTTCGGCACCGAGAAGCCGCATTCGGGGCAGGTATGGTTGCTTGAAAGCATCTTCTCGCCCTTTTCGGTGAAAATGATGAGCTCACCATGTCCCCAATCGAGTGCCAAATCAATATCTTCGCTAACCCGACTCCGCAAATCTTTCTTGATGATTAAACGGTCGATGACAATATCGATGTCATGCCGCTTGTTCTTGTCGAGATCCCCCACGTCTTCGAGGAGTTTGAATTCGCCATCGACCCGCAAACGTTCAAAGCCCTGCTTTTTGATTTTATCCAGGGTGTCTTTTTGCGTGCCTTTTTCGTGTTTGACGATCGGAGCAAGGATTTGAACCTTAGTCCCTTCTTCATATTGAAGAACGCCGTCGGTCATTGCCGCCGGCGAAAAAGCTACGATGGGCTGATGATGGCGCGGGCAATAAGGGATGCCAACTCGGGCGAAAAGAAGACGAAAAAAGTCATAGATTTCCGTGACAGTGCCCACCGTGGATCTTGGGTTGTGCGACGTGGTTTTCTGATCGATCGAAATCGCTGGGGATAAACCCTCGATCGAATCGACATCGGGTTTATCAACCCCACCTAAAAATTGACGGGCATACGGGCTCAAAGATTCGACATAACGCCGCTGGCCTTCGGCATAAATCGTATCGAAAGCCAAAGTGGATTTGCCACTGCCTGAGAGACCGGTGAAAACCGTCAGGGTATCCTTCGGAATCACGACATCGATATTTTTAAGGTTATTTTCCCGAGCGCCTTTAACGGAGATGAATTTCTTGCTGTCCATAATGCCCGTCTATTATAGCGGATGCCCCTCGCGTACGCACGTGAAAGGACTCCGAGTTTTCAAAAGGCCCACTACTTCCCTTTTCCTTGACGGGGGATTCTACTAGATTATTGTTTGAAGATGGTTATAATAAACCACGCCGGGACGTAGCACAGCTTGGTAGTGCACTACCTTGGGGTGGTAGGGGTCATGGGTTCGAATCCCACCGTTCCGACCATTTGCGAAAATTGCCTAGGTCATGCCTAGGCTTTTTCTTTTTTCTGGAGACCAAATGGAGACCAAAATTTTTGAAAGGCATTTTTGAGGTACGAAAAAAGGCAGTCCTGGCGTGGCTGCCTTCTTTTGGAACGAGGAGACTAATTCAGGGGACACCCGTTTTGCGCCTTTTGGGGCAATAGAGGGGTCTCGCTGAAGAAATTGGAGATCGAGTCCTTCTCGTCTGGGAACATATGGCTGTAGAAGCTCAAGACCGTGGCCTCGGTGTCCCCGAGCCATTGGGCCACAATACGGACTGGGAAGCCGGAACGAATAAGGTTTGAGGCGCAGCTATGGCGGAATTCGTGAATCTTGAGCGGAGGGAGGCCGGCTTTCTTGGCGTAACGCTGAGCCAGCCGGCGCACCGTGATCTCCCCCACCACCTCCGAGTGCTCGCCTGGGAAGAGGTAATCGCTCCGATGCGACTCGGGGAAGAGCTCCTTGATGCCATCCACGATCCGGAGGGTACGCAATGACCGCTTGGTCTTCGGCGTGGTGAAGACAAGCTTGTGGGCCGCGGACTTCCGGAGGGCGATGCGTTTCACGGAGAAGCTCCCGTCCTCGAAGTTGAAATCGTCGTAGCGGAGCGCGATACACTCGGTGATGCGGAGGCCATAGTAGCAGAGCATCGAGAAAAACAAGAGATCGCGCCGGTCCTCGATGACCGAGAGGAACTTCCGCTCCTCCTCGAGCGTGTAGACGTGGTAGATGTGCTCGTGGGGCGTCGAGTCGACGAAATGGAAGAAGCGCTCCGGCAACAAAGCCGGGTTCCAGTTGCGGAGGAACTTGACCCAGCGCCGGGCCACCGGGAGGATGTTCTCGATGGCACCGTAGCTCTTGAGGTTGAACTCGTCGTTCATCCGATCGAGGTCGGCGTTGGTGACGTCCTTCACGAGGAAATGGTCGAACTGGGGCGCTACGTGCTTCTTGAACGAGCGGACCCGGGCGAAGACGGAGGACGATTTGAGCGTCTTCCGGAGTTCGAGGTAGAAGAGCTCGTAAAGCTCCTTGCAGCGGACCGGCTTCTCGTCCGAGCGCGGCTCTTGGAAGCTCAATAGGAGCATCGCCTCGACGGCCTGCGCCTCCTTGTAGCTCGTGATCGTCTTCTTCGTCTTCGGGTTCGTGTAGACCCGGAACTTCTTGTTCTTGTGGTAGGCTTGGACGACCCAGCGCGAACGCTCGCCGTCCTTCATCTTGAAAATGGACATGCTGAACCCCTCCTTTCTCGGAGTTTTGATATTCTCCGCAAATCATTATAGCAATATAATGAATTGCTAAGCATATCATTTTTCATCTTCTTGATGCCGTCCGAAGAGCAACTCGGACACCTCGGGCGGGATTTCGCCATCCAAGCCAGGGAGATCGGAGCATAAGCCCACCACCTCCTCGCGGCTTCGGAGGGGCGCTCGGCCTTTCCGACGCCGCCACTGGTTCACCATCAACAGGTCCTTCTTGGTGAGCCGCTTGGCGCCCTCGTAGGCGATGAGGGAGAAAAGCTCCACCACGTTCATCCCGAGGGCCGTCGCGACCCGGGCCATCGCTTTGGCGGCTTCCTTGTTGAGCCAGCGGGCGTTGGTCTCGATCGAATAGACCGGCTCCTCGCTTGCGAAGGGCTTGAAACGCTCGACGCCTTTGAGGAACTCGGCCCATTTCCCCCACGTTTTGCCTTCCGAGCGATGGTGCTCGTCGAGCCCGTTCGGCTCCTTGAACTCGATCGAACCAGCCAGGCACGAAGCGATGTGCTCGCTCTCCTCGCCTTTGTCCAAGGCCAAGAGAAGATAAGGGATCTCGGCCTCGGCGCTCTCGTGGTAGAAACGGGTTTCGAAACGGACCCAGCTCTTGGCGCTCACGAAGTTGCCCTTGAGGGATTGCTCCGCCTTCTTGTCGTAGATACAGAGCTGGATGTGGTCGCGCGAGCCGAAGGTCGCGGTGTAGCCGGAGAGTTTGGAGTCGCGCTCGGTGGCGATCCCGGTGAGCTCGTCGCCCTCCTTCGGGACGTAGGCGCTTGGGACGTCGAGGGCGTCCGTGGTTTCCTTCCGCCGCATCGCGGTCGTGTACTCGCGCTTCTTGACCTTCTCCTTAATCTCCTCGGCGGTGATCGTCCCCGAGAGGTCGTCCGTCGGGAGGTCGACCCGCGTGCATTTCCCCCGCATCTCGAGGCAAAGATTGAGCAGGGCGATCCAGCCTTGGCGCAGCGTTTCCTTCCGCTTCGTGTTGTCCCCGAGCATGTCGAGGACGAAGAGCCGCTCCTCGTAATCCCGGCAGGCGGAGCCTTTCATTTCGAGCACCGTGGTGAGGCGGCCCTCGCTCGTCTTGGTGATGCTTCCGCCATACCAGAGCGAGAGCCCGACCCCGAGGTCGAGCTTCTTCATGTAGCCGTTGATCCCCGGGCCCTCCGAGGCGTCCTCGAGGTCGACTTTGAGGGTCGTGAGGAGATCGGCGAAGAAGTCGGGCTTCTCCCCGTAGCCGACCTCGAAGCGGAACTTCAAGTAGTCGATGCAGGTGTTGAAGCGTTCAGTTTGGGGGGTGTTACTACACCCCCGCGCCTCGCTCCGCTCACCGTCCTCCGCCAACTCGGGGCGGTCCAGGCCATTGCCCTCGGGGCCGCCCTTCGTTTCGGCGTCGTCCCCTGGGCGAGCCAAAGAGCGATCGTCTACTTTGGGGTCATTCATCGCAAGAGCACTCCGCCTTCTTCAGGGTCGCTTTCTTGAGCTTGCCTAAAAGGCTTTTGGCCAGTTTGAGCTCATCCGGCGTCAACAGGCAGAGATACGGGAACTCCTTTTGCAGCTCCTTCTCCTCCCGGTCGCAGGCTTTCTTGGACTTGATGAGGGGCTTTTGGCAAAGAATCCCCTTCTCGCACTCCTTCTCGAGGAGATCCGCCGCCTTGCAGATCTTGAACACCTCGCCCTGATCGTATGTCGTCTCGTATCGGCTTTGTGGTTTTCCCATTTTTGAAAAACCTCCTTTGTGCCTTCCATTGAAGATGTCGCCCACATCGCCCTCAAACGTTTCGGGCGATATTCTCGCATGGGCGAGAGGCCATCGAAAAAGAAAATGATGCCTTTTTGCAGAGATTTTTGGAAAACGGTCCCATTTGGCACCGAAAAAAGCGGCTTCGGTGAGTGAGGCCGCTTCTCTCGCTGGTCAGTCCTTGACCAGCGGCTTGATCGACTTGGCACCCCGGCTCGAGCGGTTGTACTTGTCCCAGTCCGCGTTCTTCATCCGGACCTTACAGTAATGCCACTCGCCCTCGGGGAACTTCCGCCCGTAGACGTCCATCGCGCCGTAATGGCGGTAGACCCAATGGGTCATCTCGTCGTTCAGCCGGACATCGTAGGTCGCTCGTTTCGAGCATTTCCCGACGGGGTGCCCGGAGGCCGCGATCGCGACGTGGAACGTTCTCCGGAGGGCGTCCCACGCCTTGGGGGTCAATAGGAATTCCTTCAGTCTTCCTCCTTTCCGCCGATGAAAAAGGATCCCGTAAAAATGCCTTTCTCGCACGGCTTTTTTCTGGGACCCACCTGAGCGGACTTCCGGGCTCGCCGACTTTTCGGACGAGGGGACCGGAATCCACCTGGATCGACGTCTTGAGGATCGGGGAGGTTGCACCTTTGGTAAGGCGGCGTCCCTCTGTAGCCCCTTCTCCGGGGGCATCGCCGGACTGGTCGGGCCGGTTCAAATGCTTATGGGCACATTAAAACACAAGCGGCGAGGCCCATTCCAGCCCCAATCGCAAAAGCCTAGAGGCGATGGGTGAAGAAAATGACGCTTTTCGTAAAACGATATTTTTTAGTCCATTTTTATCCAAAAGCGAAATGATAGGCTCAGGATACCAAAATCGAGCTTTTTATATCATTCAACGTGAATTTTGTCACAGGCTTAATATCGCCCCGTGTATAATCAGCGTGATGGAAAACCGTTTGAAAGAGCTCAGGAAAGCCAAGGGACTGAGCCAGGAAGAGTTGGGCAAGGCCTTCGGGGTCTCCCGTTTGGCGTACGCCCACTGGGAGAGCGGGAAATTCGACCCGGATCTTGAGACCCTGGTCAAACTGGCGGACTATTTCGGCACGTCGATCGACTACATCTACAAGCACGACACCCAGCCGACGTTCAGTCCGGAAGAGAGGAAAATCCTGTTCGAGGCCGCGGAGATCATCGAGAAACACCGCTGATCGATACTCTTATAAATCAGAAAAGGCAACCCTCCGTCGTATTAGGCGCATCGGATTGCCTTTTTTCAAACATTTATGATGATAGCGCCTCAACCACGTCGAGGCTCTTGTTCTCAAGCCTGGCGATCAAGGAATAGCGGAACTTCTTCGGCGCTCTCCTGAGCACCTGGAAGAGATACGTCGCGAGATTTTTCGCCGCGGTGATAACCCTAAGCTCGCTCGGCGGTGTCGCCATGGCTGTTGCCTCCTTTTTTCAGCGCTCGCGGGGCCGAGACCCTGATTCGCTCGCGCGGGCGGATTGATTGCCTCGCTTCGCTCAGCCGATGCTCACGGTGAAGCTCGGACGGACGCCATTGCCCGCGTCGTCGACGATGTCGCCGTAGTCGTCTAGGTCGCCGACGTCACGGACGTGCCACGCGTAGCCGAAGTGGCCCCCATAGGGCGAGCGCGACCACCAACAACCGTTCCCGTAATAGGAGGAACCAGTGGACATCCAGGCGCCGGTGGCCCTCGCGTAGTCAGTAAGGACGCCGCAGCGGGCCGTGTCGTAATTTGAGTAAGACGAATTGAACCCGTAGCTCGTGTTTTTGAGATCCTGGCAGGACAGGGCGAAGATCCTGTCGCTCGTGTTCGCGCAGGCAAAGGGGTTGGACGAGAATCCCGTCGTCGCCACGGAGTTGTCCACCGTGGTTGTGGTGATATAGGCCTTCTCCGCCTCGGTGAAGGCGACGTCGAGGAAGCCTTTGCCGGCGAAGCTGCCGACGGAATAGGCGCTGCCGTCAAGGCCGTTCAGCATCGCCCGCAGGGTCGAGTACTTGTAGTTGTTCGCATAGACAGTCGAGCCGGATATGGTTCGATAGGTATTGTAATTCGGGTAGTAGCAACTGTTGGTCAGGACCTTCTCGGCCATGACAAGGCCGGTCGCCGTCCCCTTGCCGGAGAGGACCCGCCACTGGATCGGCTCGACCTTGAAGTAATAGACGGTTCCGGAAGCGAAAGTGACATTGGCAGAAACGGACTTGTATCCAGAAGTCCGAGGCGCGCCGGTGACTTTCTTGTACTCGTCTGAGCCGTATTCGAGATAGCCGTCGGAATCAGCGTCAGAGGCAGAGGCCAAGGCGGTCAGCAGCGTCGAGTCCTCCACCACCGTCTGGGGGTATCTGCCCAGAGTGAAGGAACTGCCAAGCGTAGTTGAAGCGGCTGTCGAATATTGAGCAACGTATGTGCAATCGGCCGAAGCGGCAACTATTTCAGGTGACCATCCCGCGAAGGATGCTGACGTTTTCAAAGCTGGTGCCTTCGTTGGCGTCGCGCCTGAATAAACCGGGGTAACGCCTTCGTTCCATTTGCCTGTCTGGAGCACTGTGCCATCCCAATTTTTGAAAGTGATCGTGTATTGCGAAACGAAGTCAGCCGAGAGATTGACATCCGATTCTGGCATCGTGAACGAATACTGGGCCTTGCTTGAGACAGGATTAAAGGAATCGTCGTACCAAGTCACACCCGTGAGATTCCCGATTGGCGAGGCGACCGCGGTGACACTTGAGGTGTAGGCGAAATCACCCGATCCGGAAACAGTTCCCTTAGCTTCATCGTAAGAAGAGACGGAAAGGTGGTAGATCTTGGAATACTTGGCAACGAAAGACAACGATTTGTAGGGCATTGAAAACGAATAAGATGCGCTTGAGGAAATGAGAGTATTACCATCGTACCAGCCGAGGAAGCCGTAGCCGCTTGCGGGAGTCGCAACGATGGTGACGCTAGATCCATAGGCATAAGTTCCGGCACCACTGACTTCGCACGTTCCAACCGGTGTTGTAGCGACTTCGGATGAAGACAGCACGATTCCGTAGTTGTTTACGGAAAACCTTGCTTCGTATGCAAGATCGTTATAGGGCATGGAAAAGGAATAAGAGCCCGACGACGAAACCAGAGTTTCGCCATCGTACCAGCCAGAGAATGAATATCCTGATTTGGCCGTTGCGCTAATCGTAACTGAAGAACCATAAGAATAAGCGCCCGTGCCGGAAACATATCCTTTCGACGAATCGTAAGTCAAAGAAAGTTTGTAAGAGTTGGTATTGAACTTGGCGACGTAATTCAAATCTGTGTACGGCATTGTGAAAGAGTAGGGATTTGCGGAGGATATCAATGTCGTTCCGCTGTACCATCCGGAGAACGTGTAGCCGTTTTCAGCAGCCGCGGAGATCGAGACTGGAGTCGCGTAATCGTAGGAGCCGGCACCTGTCACTGAGCCTTTTGCGGTATCTTCGCTCGAGAGGACGAGATTGTACGAATTGAGGAGGAAGCGTCCCTCAACGTCGTAATTATTGACGCAATTCGGCATCGCAAAAGTGTAAGAGGCATCAGTGGAGAGTAATTCTGTTCCGTGGTACCAGCCGACGAACTTATATCCGGAGTTCGGGGTGGCCGCCAAGGCGACGCTGGATCCGATCTTGTGGATGCCGCCGCCCGAGACGGATCCCATTTCGGCATGGTCCGCGGTTAGGGTAAGCGTCGGGTATAGGTTGGCGCACGAGAAGAGGATGGATCCGCTGGTGATCGCGTCGGTTCCGGTCCCCAAGGCCAAGACTTTGACGTAGTTCGGGGAATAACCCGAGAAATCACAGGTGAAAGTCAACGCGGACGTCGTGTCATATTTCGCGGAATTCGTCTCGGTGAATGCCGTGGTCTCGGACCAATAAATCTGGAAACCTGAGGACGTATTGCTCTTCGTCAGGGTGATGCTCTTCATCCCGGAGATGGGGTCGGTGTTCGTGAAGTAGCCGCCGCCCTTGATCAGCTGCCAGACCGTCGTCGGGTTGGCGAAGGAGCTATACGCAAAGCCAATGTTGTTGCCTAGCCCGGTGGTGGCGAAGCCGCTGCCACTGTAGACGGTGGACGGGGAGACCCAAGCGTCTGTCCCGATCTTATTGGTATTCTTATCAAAGGTGATCGAGTAGTCGCTCTCGGCCCCAAAGGCAGTCTTGATCCCGTCGTCGGAGTTCTCTCCGACGACAATCAAACCAATAAGAAGACCCATCGTACCGAAAGCACTGGCGATCAGCATAGTTTTTCTTTTTCTCATAAATCCCCCCAAGCAGCCCCACGGGCGCCGCATCCATATTTGATTAAATCATAGGCTTTGCCCCTGCCTTCATCAAGAAAACGAAAAAACCAAGTCGATGGAAATCAACTTTTGATGCCAAGCAAGACATCGAAGGCCAAAAAGAAAGCCCCAGTTTTTTATATAAAATCGAACAGAACACCTATATTATCTACGAAGTCCAACGTAGGTAAGGAGAAAAAGATGAACATCGACGACATCATGAAACGCACGTTCGAGCCTCTATGCAAGAAGAGGTACGCGATCCAAGAGGATAAGCAAAAGGAATTCCAGACCGAGTTCGACAAAGTCGAGATCGAAAGCAAATCAGGGCGAAGACATGCCAAGAAGCTTCAAAGGAAGCTCCGCATAACCTACGGGGTCGAGATCGGCCTCGTGAACCGCGACGCAGCGGCGATGATCGAAGGGCGAAAATAGGCCAAGACCGCCGGAGACCAAATGGAGACCGTTAGGTAGGAGGCCCTGCCCATTCTCGGCAAAAAGAGGCATGCCAAGAAACAGAAATTCTATTACTTTAGTAATAGAAACCAACATCGAAAAAACCACCGGGACTGCCCACCGTTCCGACCATTTTAGAAAATAGCGCCGATTTTGTCGGCGCTTTTCTTGTAATTGTTAATTTCCCTGCACCAAAATTGCCCCAAAAACCATCAAAATTAGATAAGAAAAAAGCCCTGAAAATACTTTCAGAATCCCGAAAAGGCCCTTGCTGAAAATCAAAAAGATATTGCCTCGACGCGAATCTTGGCATTGCGGCCAGCCGCCACTTGAAAAACGGGTTCAAATCGAATGCGCCAATTTTTGATAAATCTCTTCTACGGCCTTCCATCGGAGAGACGGGTCAACGCCCGAGACGGACTTTTCATCGAGGTCATTCAAGTCCGAAAGTGCTTCCTCCAAAGAGTCGTCCTCGCCGTAATCCGCCCAAGGAAAGAGATCCGAAAGCATCATGGTGTCGGACCAGGCAATGAGCCGCTCAAAAGGGGCACGCCCATCCAAAAACGCCTTCATCGCGCCAAGCGCGGATTCCTTCGTCAGAATAACGGCCGGTCCAGCTCCTTGTGACAGATCGAGAAATGGCGTCCCCTTAGGGGCTTCATTCGGAAAAAGATCGCCGTCATCAACCTTTAAGGCAAGATAGTCCTGAAGCTTCGATTGGGATACTGAGTATTTCATAATATTCCTCCTCGTTATTTTTTAACGATTTTATCTTTGACACTAGCCACTTGGCCTTTATTATCGATGGTCGTTTTCTTTGCCGAGATTGTGTTCCCTAAGGCATCAAATTCATGAACGTAAATAGCTTTTGAGCCAGGCACGCGTCCAGGGTTAACTCTTGTAATTTGAAACCCACCATTTGGGTAAATGGTAATTGAAATCCTATAGCGATTAGGAAAATGATGAATTCCGTTCTTAATGCCTGCCGCCTGAACGGCGGAATATGACGCCAAATCATCTCGAACGGCCTTCTTGTTCTCATACTTTTTGTTCAAAGTTTTTTTGCCACCAACTTTTTTTCGGACGGGCGGGTTTCTTTTTAGATTTCTCTTCTAAGTTAAAATTAGAATTCGGATCTCTTTTGAATTCTCCGCCTCCGCCAGTTCCACCACCTGAGGACTTTCGTGGCTGATTATCAAATAGCGGATTGCTGCCTTTCATGCTGGATCGCCTTCTTTCTTTGGACGCTTCTTTTCATGGAGTACGAATCGAATTGATAAATAGGGATGCCATGGGCCAAAGCGCTCAGGAAAACCCAATCGCTGGTGGGACCATAGACAATAATTCCGGACGGATGGAGTGTCTCGATGATGAGCCCCGCTTGGCCGGCGAAGATGTCGCGGTTGTTGAGGGCTTTGGTGAAGCCGTTCGTGCCGATAGCGATGAGCGCGTGCTTGGGATAGGCGGCAAGCGACCCATAAGTTCCCCTGAGGCCGAGCCTGACGTTAGGGACAATCGGCAAGCCCTGCTTCCCATAATAAAAGGTGACGGCCAGGTTGATGAAGATGTTGTGCTCTTGCTCTACCAGCGGCATGTTGTCCCAGGGGGACAGGCCCATTCCAAGGACGACTTGAAAGACCCTCAGTTTATCAACATATCCCTTGGGGTTTGAGAGAATGGGGACGAGACGGTAGTCTTGGCAATAGAAGGACATCCCCGAAGTTGAAGGGTCTTGGACGTCTTGTCGGCGGTCCCATTGGAAAAGCGACTTGGGCGGTTTGAGTGCAACCATCGAGGACGGGATGATCGGATAGCCATCGGGCTCCGTCCTCTCCGCGCCATCGATGAGATAAGCGAAATAGGAATCGACCAGAAATTTGGTTTTTACGAGTTTGATCATAGATATTATCCTCCGGCCGATTTTCCGCTCGAGACTACCCCCCTTTCAGAAAATAGATTAAAATAGAATGGTAAAGAGGACGTTAACCATGGAAAAATCTAAGCCCGCTGGGGCGAGATCCACTTTAGGGTGGTTGAGTTGGCTCGTTATTTGGGTTGCGGGCATGGCAGGGCAATTGGCGTGGAACATTGAAAATCAATGGTTCAACACCTTTGTTTACGCCAAAATCGCACCCGATCCCAACATCATCACGTGGATGGTGGCCCTTTCGGCCATCGTCAGCACCATTGCAACTTTTCTCGGCGGCACGTTAAGCGACCGGGTTGGCAAACGCCGCATTTTCATCTTGGTGGGTTATGTGATGTGGGGCATTTCAACCATCGTCTTTGGCTGCACCCAGTTTTTCGAAGGCATCCTCGCCGAAGCGGTTTTAGTGGTCGTCTTCGACTGCGTAATGTCGTTCTTTGGCTCCATCGGCAACGATTGCGGCTTCAACCCCTGGACCACCGATATCTCGGATCCTTCCAACCGCGGAAGCTTGGGTACGGCTATCGCCATCCAGCCCGTTATTGCAACGATTTTAGGCTCGATTGGCTTCGGCGCTATCATCGATGGCTTCTCGGGCTTCGTCGTCAATGGTCAGCAGTTGGATTATTTCATGATGTTCCTTATCGTCGGAATTCTCATTGCTCTCATTGGCGTCGTAAGTTTCTTCCTTATCAAAGAGTCACCGACCTTATTGCCGCACCGGGAAGGCAGCTTTCTTACCGCCTTGAAAAAGCCCTTCAACTTCAGATTGCTCCGGGAAAATCGCCTTTTGTTTTATGTCCTTTTAATCTTTATGACTTTCTTTGTTTCCTTTAACGTCTATTTCCCTCATATCCTCAACTATTTCATTTATTCCTGCAGTGCCGTGACATGGCTCGATGGAAAACTCGCCCTTGGCATCAACACCGTTGCCGGAGCCATCATGGCGGTAGGCTTGCTCTTGGGGGTACCCTTGGTCATCGTCTCGGGCAAGCTCTTGAACAAACAGAAGTTCATCCCCGTCCTCATCGCTTCAGTTTTAGCGAATATGCTGGGCTTGGCCATCCTTTTCATCGGTGGAATCAGCGGCGCGGCGGAAGTGAGCCAATTGCTTTTCCTTTTCCTGGGCACCTTCCTTTTGGGCGCAGGCTACATGGGGCTTTATCAGGCCTTGATGGTCTGGGTCAAAGATCTCTATCCCGCCGATATGCGGAGCCAATTTGAAGGGGTAAGAATGATTTTCTACATCTGCATCCCGATGTTCTTGGGGACTTTGGTCGGCAATTTCATCATTCAGTATCTCGGCAACCCCATTACCATCACCTATCCCAAAGGTGACGTCCATGGCTACGCCCCGAACCACTGGCTCTTCTTGGTGGCACTCGGCTTGGCCCTTTTGTCCTTCATCCCGATCTATCTCGCTTACCGCGAAAGCAAAAAGAACCCGCCAAACTACGCTGGGCTCGGTGAAGAACAGCAAAGCGAAGAATCATTGCAAGGGGCTGGACGCTTGGAAGATAAATAGCTTAAAAAGCTAAAGATTAACGCCCTTTAAGAAGTTCATCGCTCCCCCGCTTCTTCAGTTTTTCCTCGGTTTAGCCTAAATGGCATCAGCTCAAGCGAAGAAGACCGACTCTTTTCGTAATTCCTTTATAGAAAAATGAATCAGTCGACGCAGAAGAGTGTCATTCTTGAGGACTAGCTTTGCCCTGATTCAAGGGGAAAACGATCGTGGTGATCGTCCCGTGACCCATTTGGCTTTTCGTCACCACCGTAGCGCCGAGCAATAAACTGAAACGCTCCGAAAGATTTTTAAGACCGACAGAGTCTTTCCTGATTTGACTCGTCGCGAAGCCAACTCCATTGTCCTCAAGCGAAAGAACGACATTCATCTTCTCGTCGAGCGAGGAAGAAATGATGATATAACCATCCTCTTTTTCGTTGACCCGAGAGTATTTGATGGAATTTTCGACCAGCGGTTGGAATGAGAGGGGAGGCACGAGGAAATCCTGAAAACTCACGTTGAAAAGAACCACGAATTTTTTCTCGAGGCGGAGGTTCTCAAGATCCACATAATTCATGATGTTTTGCAATTCATCTTCGAAAGGGATTAGATCCTGTCCCATCGAATCCACATTGCTCCTGAGATGCTTGGCAAATTGCTCCATTGCCGCATCGCCCGAGGCGAGATCCTTGTGGTAATTATTCTCGATGGCGGTCAGGCAGTTAAAGATAAAATGCGGCTTAATCTGTTGTTTGAGCGACTCTTGCTTGATGCTTTGATACTGGATAAGCAAACGGTCGGCTTGCTCTTTCTCCTTCCTTAATTCGCGCATTTTGGAGAGGATGATCGCCGAAAGGGCCACCGCGAGAGCCAGGAAGGAATAAGTCGGGAAGGTCGTGCATTGATAAGACAAAACGTTCGTATAATCCCAAGCCTCGACGAGAAAGAAACTGCAAAAGCAGGGAAGTAGGAAAGAAGCGAAGACGGCATTTTTCTTATGCGCCACCGCTCCTTTGGCGGTCAAAAACATGTAAGGGAAAGAAAGGCTCGCCAGTAGGAGATAAAGAATGCTCTGGATGAGAGAATAGCCATAGGTGAGATCGATGGCAAGCGCCAAAGAAATCGCGACAAAGGCAAAAAGCGAAAAAAGCCAGCGCGATCGTTTGGGGTTCGGTCTTTCCAGGAAATGGTTGTCGTAAAGATAAATGACCGAGACGATTTGCGAAAGAGCGAACAAAAAGGGAGCAACATTGAGGAAAACAACGAAATACATGACGATTTGGACCAGACTATCGACCCACAAAGCGTCAAAGGAAGTCAATAAATCGAGAAAAACGATAAAGAAAAGGGCTAGGTCGAAATGTTGAGGGCTTTCCGGCCAGAACTGAAGCCGATGGCGAGCGTCGAGGCCAAGAGCATCGCAATCAGTAAAAAGCCACCCAAGACCGTGATCGACATATAGGTGCCAAAAACCGTGTAGGAAAACGTGAGATTGGTGCTGCAAGGATCGAGCTGAGGGACCTCAAAGATCCCACCGTTATGAAGATCGCCCACTTCATGCACCAGGACGATCGTGCCCTCCTGATCCGAGGAAAAACTGTTGGCGATGGTGTAGGCGCTGGTGCTCCGAACACTCGGCGTCTCCCTCCTTCCGGGTACCCCACATTGGGTAACCAAAACGCCGTTAGCGAAGATCTTGAAGGCCCCGTCGCCTTGGACAAAAGGCATCGTGTATTTGTTCTCCAAAGGGGAATTGTGCAAGGTAAGACGATAGGACCCAAAGCCCGATAAGGGCAAGTATTCTCCGTCCGCCCCCCTTAAGCGATGTCCAGCTTTTGCCCGCTTGGGCATAGGCGGTCAAGCTTGGATTCTCGAGCTGATCAGTGATGAGCCATTGGTCGTAGAAAAACTCGAATTCTCCGCTGATTCTGATCCAAGCGTGGTTCCCGTGGACATTCATGTTACGGCTGAGGTCATAGACGCCCTCTTTGGCGGCTTCATAGCCATATAGGGACGGGTAAACGGCGTTGCCGGTCAATGAGATGAGACTGGTTAACCCACCAACAAAAACCAGCATCAAAAAGAAAAGCAGGTTCTTCCACCAAGATTGCCGAGGATGCGTGCTTTTTTCTTCCATGATTAGAGGGTTCCTTGTCTGAATGACGGCTCAAAAGTTGTCTATGCAAATCGGATTTCTTTTCTCAATTAAAACTGAACAAGCGCTAAAAAAGCGCTAAGCGAGGCGGTTTCATCATCAACGATGATTATGTCCATATTGATCGTTGGGATTTTAGCATGGATTTTTCGGTAAAAAAAGAAAGAGTGTGTCTAGCCTTTTCTTAAAAAAGAAAAAATGATCGCTCACCGATCTTGCTGATGGACGAGATATGTGGCTGATCCTTCATTCCTCTATCGAACTTCCACGGAGTCCACTACCTCAACCGGCGATAAGGCTGTGGATAACTCCCCTTTGCTTTTGCCAAATAAAATAACAGCAAAAGGCTAAACACAAATATTGTAATTTTATTCCATGGATGAGAGTGGGCTTCTCCCCTCATCTCAGCGCACCATCGGAGAATATTCATCCTTTATGACGCCTTCAACTTCCAGAATCTAAGCAACTTTTTTTCACCTTTCATCAAGGACTGTTTTCTTTGACGCGAAAGAAGTAGCAACTCGCTAATTCCTTTAAAATGATCAAAAAGGCTTTAGTTCATCGGATCAATAAGGAAATGAAGCACAGAGAATGGCACTCGATTCCAGCCTCAAAAAGAAGAAAAAACGACGAGAATCGCGGGAGTAATCATTTCTTTTCTTTCCTGAACCAGTGGCGCAAGATAGCGTCAAGGAAGTCATTTTTTATGAAACATTCTAAAAACCTGTTTCTCGCCTCTGGGGCTCTCATCGCCATCTCCATGGTGGCTTTGGCCTCTTTTCAGCCTTTCTCGATGACCCAAGCAACCGGAGTAGCTTCGACCTCTGCCACGGCACAATCTGCCGCGACCTTTTCCAGCACTTATCGGGTCACGACACCTAGTTCTTACGACGCTTTTACCGGTGCGGCCATTCAAACGACAAAAGATATCATTACTTATAACAACACCCATCCCTTGCCCACTTTCAACATCTGGAATGGGACCGAAAAACATGTTGTCCAAGGCTGCGTCGTCGGCTTCGGGGACCAGACCATCATCTATGGCTCCAACAATTTGAACCGCTACTTCCGAACCCAACTTATCACGAAAACGGCACCAAATTTCACTCCTTTGGGCTTTTTCATCGGAATCCACGGAATCCGAAAGATCGTTTTTAGCACCGTCGGAACGTCTTATTGGACAGGGCACCAAGGTCAACTCAGCATGGCGGTGTGCGTCGCTTCGCTCGATGGTTCTATTGTCTACAACATGGACGACACAACGAAAGAAACCGCCATTGCCTATACAACCGAAGGCATTTACACGACGTATACCGTGACTTTGCCCGATAGCGCTGCCACCACTTTTACGCCACGCTGGCTTTATATCGGCGGAGGTTTTGTGTCCCATAACCTCGGAACGGATGCCCAATCTTCAAAAGAAGAAGATCTCAATACCTACTATTGCGACCTCGTCGACTTCACCGCTTATTTTGACGGAACTTGCTAAACGACTTTCTAAAGGAAGATTGCGAGCGTTAATCTCCGCCTGAGGTCTTGCGCAATTGGCTTTGCGCTTGACGTCAGGTTTTTCCTTAGCGGATCACTATAACGAAAAAACGTTCCAAAAAAGAACGAAAAAAGGATGTTTGCCGCAATAACCCCTGCAAAACCCCTTTGATTTTTTCAAAAAGCTACTCTTTGCCCGAGGAAATATAAAACTCGTCGTTCTTTGTTCAAGAATGAAAGGGCCCTTGCGCCATTTTTTGAGAAAAGAGAATTTCATCCCAAAAATGTGCAAAAGAAGGCCGAGAGATTCCCCCTAAACTCGCTATACTGAATTCGGTGAGGAATAACCTCAGCCCTTAAGGACATAACATCATGAAAAAGAATCTTCTTGTTGCGATCTCTCTACTGACGATCGCCAGCCTCTCATCGTGCGGAGGAGGCGCATCTTCGAGCGCCGCTGCATCTTCAAAAACCGCTTCCTCGTCGAGTCTCCCTTCCTCTTCAAGCGCGTCGCTTTCAGTGAATACGAAAACCGTCGATCTGTATTTTAGTCCCACCAACAAAAAATCCATCGATCTCAGTTTCGTTAACGGAGTTAATGACATCCCCTTTTTGGAAATGAATGAACTCGTCAAACAAATCACTTTATTGGGCACAGGGGTTCTGAGTTCCGCTTTCGCTTTGACGGTCAGCAACGTCAGTGGCGTCTACACGTTAAAGCGAGAAAATGATTCTGCTCTCGTTTTCGATTTCAACAGCAAAACTCTGACCTATCACGATTATTGCGATTTCTTCAATAGGGATTATGCTGAGACTGCCGTCGACCCCATGAGCCTTTCAGGATTCAATAGCAAAGGCGAAGCCAGCTTAATCCAACGGGATCTCGCGAATTCTTCGGAACGTTCCGGCCTTTCTGACGTCACCATCGCCTTAGGCGAAAAAGGCGTCCCGATGTATCGCGATGGCGATAAGGCCTATCTTCCATTACAAACATTCAGCGATTTCTTGGTTTCTCCGAATCCGATTTATTACGCTTACAACGGGGAAGCGGTCTTCGCCGCCAGCGACTCCATCAAAGCGTCGGGCTATGAGGATCTTTATTACCCGGCGGCAAAAGGAAAACGCTCCGCGGTTCTCGCGGATTTCACTTATAAGGAATTCATTGCGGAATTCGACACGTTCTATGGCTTAAAAGACGTGAAAGGAATCACAAGCCTCGATACTTTCGCCACGAATATCGGCCTCAAAGAGGAGCTTCTCTCGCTCGATCCCGAAATTGCCGATAAGGCGTTAGCGAAATTGGCCTATTCCTATTTGGGCGATCTCCACACCAAATATATGTCGAATTCCCCCTATCTCGGAAAAGACGTGACGATTAAGCCGTCCGATTTCTACTCCGCGGAATACAAGGACTTCTTTGACCGCTACACCGGCAGCAAAGCGACCAGGGCTGCCGCCTACAAAGATATGCCATTCTTTGAAATTGTCGGCGATACGGCTATTTTCACTTTCGACACTTTTGAGCTCGGGTTAGGCGAGGCGTATTATACCAGCGCCCCAACAGATAAAGCTGCGGATAGTTTGGGTCAGATGCTTTATGCCCACGCCCAAATAACGGCAGCGGGCGACAAAGTGAAGAACGTTGTCATGGACCTTTCCTGCAATACCGGTGGCCAAGCGGATATGGCTGCTCTCGCCTCGGCGTGGTTCCTTGGCGAAAGCGTCATTTCGATCAATGACAGCATCACGGGGACTCAGGGAATGAACGCCTACCGGGTTGACGCCAATCTCGACCACAAATTCGATGATTCCGATGCCTTAGGCAACCGGCGGCTTTATTGTTTAACCTCCAGAACAAGCTTCTCTTGCGGAAACTTGCTCCCCTGCCTCTTTAAGAATTCAGGCAAAGTCAGCCTGATCGGACAAAAGTCCGGTGGCGGCGCTTGCGTGGTCGCTCCGATCTCCTTAGCTGATGGCACCGTCTTCCGCATTTCGGGGGCAAAACGCCTCGATTACGTCAAAAACGGCACCTTCTATAGCATCGATCAAGGCGCGGATCCGGATTTCGCCATCTCCGATTTGAGTTTCCTTTATCAGAATGGCCGGGCCGATCTGGTCAGTTATATCGACAGTCTCCATTAATTTCGGACTGCGCAAGACTATCCATTCGAAATCCTTGCAAAATCCCCTTCTTTGTCAAAAAGAGGGGGATTTTTAGAAATAAACTTCGTCCATAAAGAGGCTATTCCGGAATTTCTAGCGTTTGAATTTGACTTAAACCTGTGTGGTTCCAGCGAAAGGTGACGTAATCCCCCACTTTCGGAGCGGGCGAAGAATAAGACTTCGCTAAAACAGCAGGGATCGCGATTTCCCAAAAGGCAATCTCATAATGCTGGCCTTCGACGCCGAGAACCTGGCCAAGATCATTCTCATGGAGCCATTGCGAAGGCACCTTGAGTTTGGGGCAAGAAGGAAAAAGATTGTCAAACTCCGCGAGGGCTTTTTGATCATTGGCTTTTTCAAAAACCGGGGATTCAAAGAACTTCCCTTGGATTCCTTTCAAAGCATCGGGATGCAGTTCGTAGACCATAAGGGGATCATAAACTTCACCCTGGGGGTCGGTAATTCCAAATTCTTTAGCTCGGCGAAAGCCCAACCTCGGGTAATACTCGGGCTCCCCATAAATGATGATGGCGGGGTAGCCCGCTTCCCGAGCTAAATCTCGGGTTTCTTCAAAAAGCGTCCGAGCGATGCCTTGACCTTGGAAAACGGGATCGACCGCCAAGGGGCCAAACGTCAAAACGGGGACGACACCTTGGCTGGCCTTAAGGAAGGCCTTACTAAAGTAAATCGCTCCGACAATCCGACCATCTTTTACGGCGAGGCGGCTTAATTGGGCAAGATAATCCGGGCTTCCGCGGAGAACGTGAACAAGATAATGTTCATTGCAGCCGGGATTCTGGCGATTGAAAAACGCCCGTCTCACCACCACTTCCGAGGCATGAAAGTCTTGGGATTTTTCTTCGCGAATAACAAGAGGCGTATTCATAAAAAGATTTTACTCTATTGTAGAATAAAATCCTCGTAAAACCTTCCTCCTTTTGACCAAACCCCTTTAATTAAGGAATTTCTCACCAATCAAGGAACAGGAATTGATGGTCGAAAGAAAGGCAAAGTTTTTCTAATTTTTCTCACAAGAAACCAAAAAACTGGCCTCCATGATAATCCCAATTTTTAAAGGAAAAAGGAGATATCCCAAAAAGCATCTCTCTATACTCCCCCAATTCTGAAGTCCGCCCTTCAAGGAAAGCATCTCCATCCTTAAGGGTGGAGTATTGACCAAAAAGCTGTGTTACGATTCAAAAAGATGATTTCACTAAAGGGATTCTTTATTCCCTTTAAGGAGCGAAAAACATGAAAAAAGCATTCCTTCTTCCATCGATATTCTTAGCGTTTCTCCTTTCGGGATGCGTGGATTCCCCAGCCGTTAAAAGCCAAGCCAGCATCTCGACGACTCCGGCGAGTTCAAGCGCTTCATCTTCCAGCGTCGTTGCCTCGAGTTCCAACTCAAGTTCCTCAAAGGCTTCCTCTTCCAGTGCTTCGACGGGGAAGAGTTCTTCTTCAAGTTCTTCCTCAAGCTCTTCTTCATCCGCTGCTTCATCAAGTTCCTCGTCCTCAAGCAGTTCTTCTCAAGCCACTTCCTCATTGAGTTCAAGCGTAACCACTTCATCGATCGGCAGTTTGATCAATGTTCCCGGAACCACAGCGACAATCCGTGGCATCGCCCATGGATTCCAAAAAGATGGCTATTTCCTTTATGATCCGACCGGTTATGTCTATGTGAAAAATCCTGGCGCCAGCAGCGTCAGCGGTTTGCGGATTCAAAATGCCACCAGCACCACCCCGCAAGAAGGCGATTATGTCCAAGCCCAAGGCCAAGTCAGCCTCGATAATGGCTATGTCGAACTTGATTTGCTAACGAATGAGGACGCCAACATGATCATCGGCGAATCCCCCGCTTATTCGCTTCCAGAGCCGCAAACCTTCACTGCAATTCAACTTGCTGAACTCCTCCAGTCAACCTACATCGAATGGGCCCAAGGGGGCGATGATGATCGGCCGAGTTCCACCCGGACTCCCTTCCCCTTAATACCTTTTGAAATCACCTGCAGCGAACTCCGCGTCTATGAAAAAACCGAGACTGGGCTTTGCGATGCCATGGGGCCAGGCTTGGATTTTATGGATTTCTGCGCTTCCTTCCAAGACGATGGCTACAACCTTGAGAACGCCCCTTACGAACTCTCTTTCTACGTTTTAGGCTTCGGCACAACGACCACCACTTTAGCCTTGACCGGAGCGAAAAAACTGACGCCGACATTCACCTATACCACGATTGCAGACCTCAAGAAGAACCCCATTCGGGCCGAACATTACAATATCCAGGCCCGTATCATGGCGGACGCTTATGGCACCTACGTTGCGGATGATGGAACTGGGCGAATCTTAGTCGCCGATCGCCATTTAGGCGGAACCTATGAAACGGCATATCAGGCCGTCGGTACCATCCTTTCGATCAACGGGACTTTATCCCAGGCCTTCTTTGAACCCCGTTACGAACTTCTCGTCTATGATCTATCGACGGCTATCACCCACGCGCCAACCGTTAGTCTTAATACGGTGAGGAACGGCTTCCCCACTACGGAATACCCTACAGCAACGGATGAAACGACCCCTTATTGGGTCTCTGAGCGCTTCAGCTGCGCCGTCGCTTATGATTCCGGCGGTACTGCAAGCGATCCTACTCTCCGATGCACTTATAACGAGTATTTCTGTACAATCGCCAACTATAAAGCCCTCAATAAGGAAAGCTATCCTTCCGAGTTTACCTTCACCGGCTATCTCGTTTACGGCTTCAAAAACTGCGCCAGCCTCATCTTCGATAGCCATACCGAAGCGTAATCCTTCGGGAAAATCATTAGTCTCCCCATAAGCCAAGTTCGTTCAGCAAACTTGGCTTTTATCTTTAGAGACTCCGCCGCATAAAAACGCCTCCCTGAAGGAGGCGTACCCCACAAGAAGAAAGAATTCTTTTTTTCCTGAGACTATTGTGCCCACCATGAGAAAAGAAATTCACCAAAAAAGTTTAAATTTTACTTTCCTTGAGAATTCCGCTCACAAAAATTTCAAAATCCCTGCAAAAAGCCATTTGTTGTGAAAAACCGTTAACCAAAAGGTACTCGCCTTTCATCGGATAGGGGCTATAATGCCCCTATGCAAAAGAAGCATTTGTATCCTTCGCTTATCATCAATTCCCTCATCGTCTTGCTGGAAACCTACGTCTTGACCAACGCTTACTATGGTTACGTTCCGGGGGCGAATGGGAAAGGCGGGCAAGGGGTGATGATGTTTCGCTTCTTCACCGAAGATTCGAATTTGGTTTTAGGATTCTCTTGCCTTCTTTACGTGATCTTCAGTTTGATTTCCTTAAAGACAAAACGGTCCTATCGCGGGATCGGCCTCTTCAAGATGATCGCCACGGCTGCGGTCACGACGACCTTCCTCGTCGTCCTCTTTTTCTTAGCCCCTGCCACGGCCATCCTCTACAAAACATCCTATTTCATGATGTTCTCTTGGCCCAACATGCTTTTCACGCATTTCCTTTGCCCAGTCTTGGCGGTCGTCTCTTTCTTGTTCTTTGAAGAACCCTTAGAAAGCGTCCATAACGATTGGCAAAACGCTTGCTTCGCTTTAGCTACTGTCGTCCCCTATGCCATCATCGTCGGGACTTTGGCTTCGCTCCATTTGATCTCGAGCGATGAAACCATCAATAACGTCTATGGCTTTATGGACGCCACAGCCAATTGGTGGGCCACGTTGCTCGCCGTTGTCATCATCCTAACAGGCACTTATTTCGAAGGGTTTTTCCTCGCCAAACTTCAACGGAAAATTCATACCAAAACCGTAAGTTCTGCCCCAGCCGCTCCTACCGCACAATAAACAGTACAAAAACCCCAGCCTTTTCATCAAAGAACTGGGGTTTAATCGAGCAATCGGAAGGTTAGCCTTTTACCGCGCCGGCGGTAACGCCTTTGATGATGTACTTCTGACCAATGATGTAGAAGATAATCACCGGCAAGATCGAGAGAACGATCATCGCCATAAACGCGCCCATATTGATGTCGCCATATCCGCCTTGGTTCGCGATTTGAATCGCGACAGGCAGGGTCGTTTCACCCGCTCGGGTGCCTAAGAGCAAATACGGTAAGAGGAAGTCGTTCCAGATCCACATGACATTGAGGACGGCAACCGTCACGGTCACCGGCTTAAGGAGCGGCAAATCAATCCGGAAGAAAACCTGGGGTGTGTTACAGCCATCGATCATGGCCGCTTCTTCGACTTCTTTCGGGATCCCCTGGATAAAGCCCGAGAAGATGAAGGTCGATAATCCGGCGCCATAACCGATATAAACCAAAACCGTGATGAAGATCTTATAAAGATAACCCGTATCGGAAGGCAAATCGCTCGGCATCAGCCAGCCAAACACGCCAGTGAGAGGAAGCATGACCATCTGGAAAGGGATGATCATCGAGAAAACGAAGAGATAATAAAGCGTTTTGGTCCACCAGGTTTTGACCCGGGTGAGATACCACGCCGCCATCGCCGAAAGCAAAAGAATCAAAATGACGCTGACGACCGTGATATAAACCGAATTCGCGAAAGCGTTCCAAAACTTCGATTGATTGATGCCTTTGGCGTAGTTGCTCCAGCCGACGAAATTCGAACTATTCAGCCAATCGAAGGGCTTTTTGCTGATGGTATAGCGATTTTTGAACGAGTTCAAAATAACCAAAAGAATCGGATAGAACGTCGTTAAAGTCAGCAAGCACAGGATCACATAATCCAGCACTTTGACGATAGTCTTTCCCGCGTGGGCGTGCTTCTCAAAGAACGGAGCATCCCGCCGACGTTTTTGCACCTCGAATTCTCGAGCGTAAGGTGTGGGTTTATTTTGCGTTTCCATAATTAAGCCTCCGTTTCACCTTTCTTCGAGAGTGAGACTTGCGCATAAGAGATCAAAGCGACCATGAAGAAGAAGACCACTGCTTTGGCCTGGCCTGGGCCCATATTGCCATCGCCTGCGTTGAACATCGTGCTGTAAATATCGAGGGCCAAAAGCATATTGTCCGGCGAGGTGCGGCCATTGAGGGCTAAGTTTTGATCGTAGAGTTTGAAGCCATTCGTCAAGGTCATGAAACTGCAAATGGTGATGGCAGGCAAAGTCATCGGCAAAAGAACATGAGTCGTGGTCTTAAACCGTGAGGCTCCATCGATCTTTGCGCTTTCGAGGACTTCGTTGGGAACCCCATTGATCGCGGCGATGTAGATGACCATCATGTAACCGATTTGCTGCCAGCATGTGAGCAAGACCAAACCCCAGAAACCGTAGCTGACTTTCGAGGTGAGGTTCTGATCGAACTGAAGCAAGATGCCATTGAGTAGCAAATTCCAGATGTAGCCCAAGACAATGCCCCCGATCAAATTGGGCATGAAGAAGATCGCCCGGAAGAAAGAAGTGCCTTTAAGGCCTTTGGTCAAAAGCAACGCCAATAAATACGCGCAGACATTGATGATGAGCATCGTCACGATGACGAAGGCAACGGTCATCCCGAAGGCGTGCCAGAAGGTCGAATCCCCACTGAAGGCTAAAGCGTAGTTTGTCCAACCCGTCCAGGTGCAATCGGCTATTGTCTTGTATTTCGTAAAGCTGAAAAAGAAACCCATTCCGAAAGGCAATATCACGAAAAACGCAAAGCAAATCAAAAGGGGAAGAACGAACAATGGAAACCATTTTTTATAATATTTAGCCATTTCTCTTTTTTCACCTTTTAAAGAACGGAGGATGATGGACTGCTCCACCACCCTCCATTCGAGAATTAATCGAACGAATTAGGCTGCAACGGATGAAGTCTTGAGTAACGCCGCTTCGCTGGTCCACTTTGCCGTGGTTGCGTCGACAACGCCGCTCTTCCAGAGAGCATCTGTCATACTGCCGTTGACGTAAGCGAGCAAGCCCGCGCCAAGCGTATTCTTAACGTTCTCCGACGGAATCGTGGCGAAGTCCCATGGGACCGAGGTCACGCCGTCTTTGCTCATCCAGTTCATAACTTCTTTAGAAAGCGGATCGCTCGGAGAAGCCATATCTTTGAACGGAGCGATGAAGCTTAAGCCACCATCGGTAACGCTCTTGGTGACATAGCTCTTGCCATTGCCCGTATAGAGCCAATTGGCGAAAGCGATCGCCGCCTTCTGCTCATCAGCAGTGAGTTTCTTGTTGACGGAAAGGAAGTTTTCGGTGCCAACGCAAAGGCCCTGCTTGGTTTCGTCGTAAGCGGCAGCGCCAGCGTGATCAAGTCCGCTATAAATCGGCATGAACTTAATATCATCGCTCTTGACGGTCTCGCCTTCGACCTTGAGAATCTGCGAAGCAGCCCAGTTGCCGTTTTGAACAAAGGCGCACTGGCCCATCGCGAATTCCGCCATCGAAGCGTTGACGTCTAAGGTCGCCAAAGTGGCTTTCTTGTCGCCCGAATCGTTGACGTACATATCAAACACGTTCTTGTATTGAGCCGCGTATTTGAAAGTGAAGTTGTCCTGGACCGACGAGACCTTGCCATATTCACCATAGATCGGCATGTTGAAAAGGTGGGTCTGCCAACGCCATTGTTCGCCGTCTTTAAGCGAAGTTCCGGCGAAAGCGCCGTCGATGCCAAGAGTGGCAGCCTTAGCTTGGACGTCATCCGCCAAAGCCTTGAGCTTAGCAAAAGTGTTGATCGTGGCCATCGAAGTATCGCTGACAGCCTTGTTGGCTAACGCAAAATACTTGGTCAAGATCGCATTGTTATAAATGATGCCATAGCCTTCAACGGTGTACGGAACACCATAGGCTTTGCCCGCATCAGTGACCGCAAGAGTCTTATCGGTAAGGGCTTTGTAGAAATCGCTGTCGGTCAAATCGGCGCAATACTCTTTCCAATTGGCATAGCCAACCGGACCATTGATCTGGAAAAGAGCCGGCGCTTCTTTGGTCGGCATCTTCGCCTTTAAGGTCGCTTCATAAGTGCCCGAAGCCGCCGTATCAACGATAACGGTGTTTCCGGTTTCTTTCTTATAGGCCTCGGCGATGCCAGCATAGGCATCGGCGATTTCCGGCTTGAAGTTCAAGTAACGGATGGTCGGAAGAGTCGCGGCAGTCGAAGTCGAAGTGGCTGTGGATCCGGACGTAACACTACTGCCCGAGGTCGCAGTCTTTTGGCAGCCAACAAGCGCGGCTGCGGCGAACGCTGCTAAAGCAACGCACGCAAAAGAACGTTTCTGCATCAATAAACACCTCCTAATGTGTTTTATGTCTCCAAGCCCCCTATTATTTGGGTTCGGAAGCGCTTCCAATCATAGCTGTTTTAAAAGTTGTGTAAAGACGTTTTTTATCGCTGACCATGTTCTAAACGTGGGTTTAAAAAGTAGAAAACGATGATGGCGACAGGATTTTTTATATTTCGAAAATAATCGTAAATTTTCGTATTGTTTTTCGTGTTTGTTAAGTTTTTGTTAACTATTGTCTTCACGAACGGATATCTTCTCCCCATTAGCGTTTTGTTTCAATTTACAAATAAAACTTTCTTTTACTATTTTTCTTAGATAATAGAGCCCCCTTTTATCTTCAGATCATTTCCCATGTTATCAACAAAAATCCCTGATGGGCAGCATCAGGGATTTCCATAGGATTTTTTCGAGCGTTATTTCGTCTTGTCCCCAGGGACCTCAGACGGAATCTCAGGGCTTAGTCCCTTTTCATCGAACTTGGCGTGAAAGAAGAAGAGATCGCGAGTCAAGTCGGCTTGATTATCCAACGAGTTCACAAAAAGAATGGAACCCGCCTCCCAAATCAGCACCCAGCCAAAGATATCGAGAATTTCGCCATAGATCGAATCGCCATTGGCTTGGATAAACGGCAAATGGAAGCTGAGGAACAAGAAGCCGATGAAGATGAAAAATAGGGCTAAAAGGAATTCTTTCTGCAACTTCTGCTTCAAATGGCGATGCTGATTGGCGTAATGAGTTCGGAAAATCGCCTTGACCTGTTCGCGTTCTTCAGGCGAAATATCCTCAGCAAAAAGCCAATGGATCGTCAAGCGATAATGCCGGTCAAAAAGCGAAACCACTTCTTCGGCATAGTCATAAATCGCCGGATTGAGCAAAGCTTTGTTCGAACATTCTTGATAAAGAGAACTTTCCCGCAAATCGAGTAAAATCTCGTCATCGCCCTTTTCGCCTTCTCGCATCATGTTTTTTCCGACGGTGTTTCGATAGGTCATCACCGCTTGATCAAGGGCGGCGTTTTCTTTTCTTTTTTCGGCGCGTTCCGTTTTATTGTTTTTCATGAGCAAAAAACCTCCCGCTGTAGTAATAGCCATCGACGTTGAAGAAATAACAAAGCGAAACCAAAGGCTGCAAGGAAAACTGCAAAAGCGCGATCAATCCGACATAAGAGAAAATGACCTGATCCGCCGCTAAGGTAAGGCAAACGAGGGTCAAGGAAATCGCATAAAACGGGATCGAGCACAAAATCAGCGTCAGAGTAATCCGGGCGGTTTTCCGCCCATCTTCTTGTAACACGGAAACACAGAAGAAAATCGTTGCCGCGGCCAATACCAAATCACCGACGGTTAGCCCGGTATTATAAAGACCTTGGGCCCAGTTCGTGGCATAAGCGGAAGGCAAGGCCAAAAGATCTTTGAAGTCGTTCATGAAGGAGCAAGCGGTCGTCGTTGTAAAAGCGAAGACCAAGATGAAGACCGTAAGGGACTTGCGTTTGAAAAGGGAAGCAATCCCCAAGAAAAGGAAGACGAGGAGCTGCAAAACAATCGGAGTGGCGGAATCAAGGATTGAAGACGAACTGCCACTTGAGGACTCCGAAGAGGCAACGCTCGAAGCAATCGCTCCGCCGGAAGAGACGCCACTCGGGGACGCCGGGGAAAGTTGCTGCGCCAAATAAAGGGTCATCGCGATCAAAGTTAAAGAAACCGCGAGGCAAAGCCAATCAAAGACTGCGGCCCAGATTTTTAAGGATTTCTTGGGATCTTTAGGCATCGAAAAATATTGTAGCACCCTCGTTCAGGGCTTCAAACGAGAAAACGAGAAGAAGGGCGAAATGAGCAAGACAAGAGAAAATCAGTTGTCCGAACGATTAAAACCGTTTTTCATCTGGCACGAGACCGTATAGAGAATGGCATTGAGAGCCTTGGCGGTTTCTTCTTTCGCCATTTGGGCAAATGCTTCATTCGCTTTTTCACGCAAATCGGCACTCTTTTCGCCTAAACCCTTGTCTTTTTCGGCCTGGACAATCATCGCATGAGCTCGATTCGCCACCGCATTTTGATAGCGTTCGACATAGATGGAGCATAAACCGAAGTGCGGATCGACGAGGGCACCCAACAAGCGGCTGGCCCAATAGAAATTGTCGGTCGAGACGTCGAGGGTTGTATTGCCAAAATATTCTGGAATCTTGGTCACGTTGCTATAAAGCGGAACGATGGCGTTAAAGGCGTTAGAGCCAAAGCAGACCCACTCGATCGCCGCGAATTCCTTTTGAACATCGCCTCGAATCTGGGCAATCGACATGAACGCTGTGCGGGAAATGCCAATCGGGCGGTAGATCCCTTTTTGCGGATAGGCGACTTTGCTATAGGGATCATATGGCGTGCCCTGGAAATGAGAGGAGAGAACGTACTTCACATCTTCGATCGTGATCTTTTTCTCTGGTACCAGCGACCAAGGGATATCATCAGCCTCTGGGGTGTATTCCGCCTCAGGGCCATCCCAAACATGGGTATGGGGATTTAAATAGCGCTCCATGAACCAAGCGCGGGGAGTGTTGTAAACATGATCGGAGTCGTCATGAGAGCCAAACGCCACCCGAGGATTAAAGAACTTGCCACCCGCCAAATCGAGATGATTCGCTTTGACGAAATCCAAAAGGTCTTGGGAGCAGAGATTCTCTTTTTGCTCGCCATAAGCATCTTCGAAATCGAAGCGGTCAAGCCCAAATTGGTTCGGCATCACGACATATTCTTCATCTTTGACTCTCCGGGCAATCCAATGATGGCCGCCGATCGATTCGAGCCACCAAATCTCATCTTTGTCTGAGAAAGCAATACCATTGGGCTCATAGGTGCCGTATTTCTCTAGTAAGGCCCCTAAACGGAGCGCGCCTTCTTTGGCGGAGTGGATGTAAGGCAAAACCAAGACGACGAGTTCTTCTTCGCCGATCCCGCCTTTGACTTCTTCTTTCCCCTCTTTCGCCGGTACGTAATTCACATAAGGATCCGCACCTAAAACGCGCGGATTCGACGTGATGGTTTCCGTCGCCGTCATCGCCACGTTTTCTTCGTTGATGCCCGCCGCCGCCCAAATCCCTTCGGATTTGTCGACGTTCGGCATCGCGGTATAGCGAAGCGGATTATCCGGAAGTTCGACTTCAACGTGCGAGAGAACGCTCTGGTAATGGCGAGGCTGGTCTTTCGCCTCGACCACCACCATTTTCTTCACATGGAATTTCCCTGAGGGCGAATCGTCATTGCGGGCGATCATCGTCGAGCCATCGTAGCTCGCTTTCTTACCGACCAAGATTGTTGTGCAGGCCATATTCTTTTTTCCTTTTTTGAATTGAGTTTATTCTAACCGCTTCCTCTCCGCCCGCCACCGCTTTTGCTCAAAAAGCTCTTCTTTGATGAAACGAAGGGGGATTTGCTGTCTCTTTTCATGGAGAAAAGAAATCAATTTCTTTCTCTATCGTAAAATATATGCAAACTCCGTCGATACAAGAAGAAAATAGGTTAAGATAATCCCATGAGCGACATCACCAACCAGCCCTTCATCGATCTTCCGGAATATAATCCCGGGACCACGCCAACAAGCGAAAACTGGAACGGGGAATACGCTTCTTCATCGAAGCCCGATTATGATAAACGCAGCCCGAGCCAAGCGATTTCTCGTTTAGCCAAAATTGCCGCTGGCATCGCCTTAGGCGGATCGATTCTCACTTTGGTCACCAACGCTTTCGTGAGCGCCCCTTCGATTAGCAACGTCGTGCTTGTGGCTCAAGGAAGTAATCTTCACTACGCTTTCGATGCGGTTTTCGAAAAAGACGGAGATTTGGCCGTCAATTTGAAATCCGATGGGCAAAACTCAAGCCAAACCGTCCATCTTCTAGCCAGCGAAGACAACCGCACGACTGCCGATTATCATCAGCTCTCCGCTAGCGGAGATTTTGCCCTTCCTTCCCTGACCTATAGCTTCACCATCACGTTTAAAAACACTTACTTCACCCGAACCTTATATAGCAAAAGCGTTTAACCAAAGAAAAGGAGAACAGCCATGAATAACAATTCGAAAAAAGATCTTGAGGAAATGACCAAGAAAACCGTTGAGAAAACCAAAAGCCATGTCCAGATGGCGTTAGCGGAAATTTTCCTTAACCGCCCCGATAAGGCTCATGCTCAACACGGAATTCCCACCTGGGGCGAACTCCCACTCCGCCGGAAAGTGGGTTTTATCCTCAGCTGGATTTTCTTGGCTCTTTCCATCACCCTCATCATTTTGGTTTGTAACCTCCCGAGCGTCTTCGGTTATTCCTCTAATGACATCATCCTCGGGGTCAAAACGGATCATGCCGACTATGTCGCCATCACCTTCTTAAGAATGATCTTCTTCGGGGTCAGCATTTATGCCGGCGTCCGAGTTCTCACGTGGATCTTGCAGGTTTCTTTCAACCACGCCAGCAAGAAAGCCATCACCATCGTTCGCCTAGTCTCTTCTTCGATCGAATATCTTTCGACTCTGGCTTTGATTTTCATCTTCCTTGGCATTTGGGGCGTCGATACCAGCACGATCTTAGCCTCGGCAGGCATCATTGCCTTGATCATCGGCTTAGGCGCTCAGAGTTTAATCGCCGATGTCATCGGCGGGCTTTCGATCGTCTTTGAATCGCAATTCGATGTCGGCGATGTCATCGTCGTTGATGGCTTCCGCGGCAACGTCCAAGAAATCGGTTTGACCGCTACTCGAGTGGTCGACGGGGCTGGCAATTGCAAAATCATCAAAAACTCCGCCATCAGCACGATCATCAATCTTTCGCACGATTATTCAGTGGCCATTGTCGATCTCCCCGTCGATTATGATGAGGATCTTAACCGGGTCCGCCAAGTCGTCGAAGCGGCTTTGCCGGCAATCACGAAAAAAATCCCAGATTTAAAAGGGCCGATTTCCTATCTCGGAGTTCAAGAATTCCAAGATTCGGGTATCTTGCTTCGCTTCGTCGTCAAGGTCGACGAAAATGATAAGTTCGCGGTGACCCGGCGCCTCAATGAAGAGATTTATTCGCTCTTTAAAGCCAATAACATTCAGATTCCTTATAATCAAATCGTTGTCTCGCAAAGGAAGTCTTCCCCCGCTCCTACTTCCGCTCCAAACGCAAACACGTCTGAAGTGAAGTGAAACTCCTTTTCATTTCTCGATGCTCGGCAGGGGAAATGTCTTTTAAAATGGCAAACATTCTTTATAATGTCTACGCCGAAGGAGGCCGCCGATGAAAGTTTATAAAATTCTATCTACCATTTTCCTGGTTTTGGGTTTAGGCTGCTTTGCCACGATTTTCATTTTGAGTTTTACCGGCCACGTCGCGAACGATGATGGCACCCCAGTGCCATGGTTTTTTATCTGCTTCGGCGGTTGCTTCGTCACTTTTATCTTAGCTGGCATATTTGGTAATCTGGCCAAAAAAGGCCTTGGCCATGCCGACTTCGGGAATAGCCTCGGCTCCAGTGAAGGGATCGATTCCTTAACAAAGCCCGTCGTCAAAGTCCGCTGCCCCAACTGCAGCACGCTCAATGATGAAGATGCGGACTTCTGCAAGAAATGCGGAGCGCCGCTGAAAAAGCATTCTTAATTCCGCGTCATTATCTCTGCAAAACTTATCTTAAATCATTAAAAAGCTCGTCTTCTCATCAAGAAGGCGAGCCTTTTTCGACAACCTTTAAAGGAGGTTCAATAAGGGAGAGTCGGAGCGGCGCTCAAACTCGTTGAAGCGTTGAGCGTTCCGCTGCCCGTATTCGTCCAAGTGACGGAAGACGAATAGAGGTTCGTCGAAAGAACCGAGGTCGAAGCATTGGCGAGGTTGACGCTTTGGGCGCCCAAAGTCTCGTTCGCCAAATAGAAGATCACCGTCTCATCGGTCGAAGTCCAACGCGTGGTCAAGGTCGAAAGGAATTGGCCGTTGCCCCCATCATTGTCGAACGTAGAATCTTGGAGATAAATCGTGGCTTTGGCGTTCGTGACATAAAACATCGGAGCTGCACTGTCAAGATTCGTGATCGTCGAAGAAATGACTTCCAAAGTCGGCTCGCCGCCAACGGAATCATTGCTCATCGACTGATAGAGCATAACAGCGCCCCAGTCCACCGCAGCGCCGGAACTCCGGTTCTTGCCGCTCAAGGTGCAATTCTCGACTTTAATGACGTTGCTGCCTTCGATGACCATCGCTTGCGAAGAGGCCGCCGAACCGGTGCAATAGGTCGCGGTGATTGTGCCCGTTGAATATAAACAAGGCGAATCAGCCCCGTTGGTGGTTAAAGTGCAAGGCGAAGAGGCCGTGCCTGTCACCGTGACGGTTCCGCCGCCACGATCGGTCGCCACCGCCGCGCTATTGGTTCCCGAAGTCGTGATGCTCATTCCTGAAGCGGTGATTGTGCCACCATAGGTCGCATGAAGACCGCGCGAATTGCCGCTTCCGGTATTCGTGATCGTGGTATCAGAGACCGTAATGCTAGCCCCAGCGCCCGAGAAAATCGCATTGGAGCCCGCGCTAGAAGGCGTCACCGTGCAACCGCTCATCGTGATCTTCGCCGAACTGCCGGCGGCAACCACTGCGGAATTCAAACCATAGAAGTTTTGATCATCACCCACGCTCGAAGGCGTGCCTGATTTGACGATCGTCGCGTTCTTTATCGTCAAGTTGCCACTGCCCACAACCAGGAAGACCGCTTGGTTTCCCGTCGTAGAAGACCATGTGCCGCCCGTGACGGTGCAATCGCCGGTAATGACATAACGGCCCGCCAAGGTTTCGGTCGCGGTTCCCGCGCCGGAATTCGTCGAAGTATAGGTTACGGATTGCGATCCGCTCTCCGTATACGTGCCCGAGATTGTGCCATCGCCAACGGATGTCGTCGTGCTCGTGGTGGCCGTGCTCGAAGTTGTCGTAGCCGTGCTCGAAGTTGTCGCGGTCGTACTGGATGTGGTCGCCGTACTGGAAGCCGCAGTCTTCGAAGAAGCCGCCGTGCTGGAAGTCGTTCCACCCGCGCAGGACGCTAAGAAAATAGCGCACAGCATTAACGGAATGGAAGCGATGAATTTGGAATTTCTCATAAAATCCCCTCTTTTCACCTTATTAACAATGAGGTTAAAGTTTTTATTGGAAGAATTAAATGGATTCCAAATTAATACTCATGAAAGTTCCGTGCTGACGCGTGTTTTCTCGAACTCGCGATTTACCCCCTACCCGAAAGGAAAATCTCCGCTATAATACTTTCGCCCTAAAAAGACATCGATTCAAAACTTTGCGAAGCCACTCCGAAGAAGAAGGAGGGACTTTTTTATGCTAGACCGCAGTCTCCTCCGCCAACTGATTGCAGCGACCGGCATTGAAGACTATGCCGTTTTAGGCGCGAAAATCGGCGCCTCGGAAAAGTCCATCTACAAATGGATGAATGGCACTTCCCAACCGGCAGCAAGCCATCTCTACCAACTTCTGCTTTTAGCGGGCTGGCTTAGCCCCAAAGCACGCCCTAAGCGTGGCGATAATCTTTCACATGAGTGATCTTCGTTTTTAAAAATCCCAGCAAATCCTCATCAAAAACGACGGGAAGAGCCGGATCCTTTTTCGGATCGCCATAGACCAGAAAAAGATAATCGCTTGTCACGTCAACAGCGCTGAAATACGAATAAGGATGGCTTTCTTCTTGCTTGCCCTTACCAGGTACCTCGAGGGCGACGTCAACCTGATCCTCACGGAAGACGTACACTAAACTCGAGCCTTCCTTTACGGGATTCGCGGCGCGGTTACGGGCGCTGATTGAAGTCAAAACGCTTTTCCACCCGAGGGTGAAAGCCCAAAGGAAGAAGAAGCCGACCAAAGCCAAAATGACGCCGATGGCAATATAAAAACTACCTAAGAAAAGAATACCCACCCCGCCGCCGAGGAAAAGGATGGCGATGACGATGCAAAGATAGCGGCCGCGATTGTACTTAAACGAATCCACCGCATCATTGATTTTTGATGTAATCGGCGTAACGATTCGTTTTTCCATGACGGCCTCCTAACAAAATTTAGCGATTAAAGCATCGGCTTGGTCGACCAGAGAATGGGCTTGGCGGTTATCAGCGGTAAAGAAAGCGGTCGAGAGATCGACGTAATGCTCGAATAAAGGTTGCCGCTCCTGATAAAGCGACCGGGGCAAGCAGAAGGCTAAAACCGATTCGCCCGGACCTAAGAAAGCGCTGACGTTGCCTTCCATTTTGGTCATGCAAAGGAAATGCTCATCGCGATCAGGCGTCGGAATAAGCTGGGCAAAATAATTGGCTTTTTTATGCGGAAGATCCGCTTTGCCCAAACAGGTAAAACCAAAAGTGGAAAAAAGCTTCAAAAGAGCTGGACCATTTTGATCTTCAAAAAGCACGTAGGTGACGTGTTGATGGTCTTTATCGACTGAAATCGTCTTCGGAACCGACTGAAGAAAATCGTCCATGCGACTTCTCTTTTCTCCCAAAACGATATTATTTTAGCGCTTTGCAGTCTCTTTATTAAACAAAGTTTTTATCACTTGCTCGTCCAGCTTTTGAAAAGTCAGCGTGTCAACGAAGGGAAGGGCCTTTTCCGCCTGTTGTGCACTTTCGATAGTCCATGTGTTGACCGGATGATGCTTGCGGAAGGAAACGACTTCGGGCCGACTCACTAAAACGTCTTCCATATCGAGGGATTCGAAAAGGTGGCGGAGCTTTAATGTCCAAAGATGTTCTTTGCAAACCAGCAGACCTCTTTGATAGCCATGGATCCGAAGCAAAGCCCGCGGATCAAAAGAAATGACCCAAAGATTCGCCCGATTTTCAACTTTCCTAAACGCCAGCATCGCCGCCTTGGCTAAAGGGGCATAGTTGGCCTCGTGCACTTTCAGCTCGCAAACCATCGGCACTTGTTCGTGATTTAAGGAAAGGAGCTCTTTAAAACTCGGCACTTCTTCACCATCAAGGAGACGATAGCCGTCTTTGATTTGTTGGAGCGTCAATTCCTCGATGATGCCTTCTTTGCCCGTCGTGCGAATCAGATTGTCATCATGGCAAACCACGAGCTGGCCATCTTTAGTTAAATGGATATCGTATTCGAAAGCGGTGTGATGGTCGATCGCGTTTTGAAAAGCCTTGAGCCCATTCTCCGTCAAGGAAGCGTTCCAAAGCCCCCGATGGGCGATGCCTTCGAAATAAAGGGGGTTGAGTTTTCCAAGGATTTTTTCTTTGCTCATAACCCTATTGTAATCTTTTCTAAATGAAAAGGGGGCCTGTCCTCTAGCGTGGACCATCACGCCGAAGTGCTGCCTCCTCAAATGCTTAGGGAAGGTCAAGGGCCAGTAGGCCCGCTTCCGAAAGCGAGATATATTAAAGCACAATCCCGGCGAAAATAAAGAGGGATGCTCCTTACATAGTAAGGAGAGCGATGAGTTTCATCTTTTCCTCAGAACTCATTTTTCCCTTATTGCGGGCGATCATCTCGTAGACCAATTGATAACTCTCTTCTTTGCTTTTGTTTTCAACCCCTAAGAGATAATCGGTGGTCACATTGAGATTCTGAGCGAGAATCACCAGGATTTCGAGGTGCGGCGTCCGATAACCAGAGAGGTATTTAGAAATCGCAGCCTCGGTCAAATGACACTTATCGGCAAATTCCTTTTGACTCATCCCCCGTTCCTTCATCGTGCGCTTAATCCGATCGGAGAGCATTTCTTCCATGGCGAAGCCTCCCTACTTCCCGAAATGATAATACGAGTTGCCGTAGTTGAAAAACAAAAATGAAAAAAGACGGTGAGCCCTCTCACCGTCTTGCTGATGAAAAAGAAGGATTACTTCACGCTGGCAAAGAGGTCATTAAAGGCTTCGCTCATCGTCGGATGGGTATAGATTTCATCACGGAGATCCTCATAGGGAATATGGTGATCCATCGCCAATTTGATGAGGTTAATCATCTCGTGGCTTTCAGCGCAATAAAGATGGGCGCCAAGAATCTCATGGCTTTTCGGGTCGACCAAGACCTTCAATAAGCCATTGTTTTGGCCAAGGATATGCGCCTTCGGAATGGAGTTTGCAGGGATTTTGCCCACCAGCACCTCGCCTTTAGCCCGGGCATCTTTCTCCGAAAGGCCAATCCGTGAAAACGGCGGATCGATGAAAACGCTATAAGGAACGGCGCCCCGGTTCAAAGAGGTACGACCACCACCATTCAGCGCGGCGAAGACAATCCGCGAATCATCGAGCGAGATATAAGTGAACTGGAGTCCACCCACCACATCGCCCACCGCATAAATATTCGGCACTGAGGTTTGGTTATGCTCGTTGACTTTGACTGCACCACGTTCGGTTAAAGCGACCCCCGCTTTTTCTAAGGCTAAGCCTTCGATATTCGGACGCCGGCCAGTAGCAATCAGGACCGCATCGCTTGTAAAAAGGGTTTCTTTCCCCTCGATCAAGGCTTTGGTGGTCACAACGCCTTTCTTTTCTTCGAAGCCTTCCGTGGTGACGCTCTTATAGAGCTTGAGACCCCGCTTGGCAAAATCGTCTTCAATGGCTTTAGCGACTTCTTCATCTTCACGGGCTAGGAAGGTCGGCTCAACCTGCAGCATCGTCACTTCGCTGCCGAAGTTGAGATACATCGAAGCGAATTCGAGCCCGATGTAGCCTCCGCCAACAATCAAAAGATGCTTCGGGAGACTCGGGCGATCGAGCAAGGTCTCACTCACGTAAATATTCGGAAGGTTCACGCCGGGAAGAGGCGGAACAAAAGGCCGGGCCCCCGTGTTGATGATGATTTTGTTTCCTTCATAGACGATGCCATTCGCCTCGACGTGACGAGCATCGACGAAACTGGCTTTGCCATCGATGACTTGAATATTGGGGTTATCGGCAAGCTTATGATAATTCTTATCGCGCAATTTCCCCGTCAAAACCCCCTTCTTTTCGATTGCGGAGGCGTAACGGGCGTTCCGTTCGGCGTAGGAGCCGCCGAGTTTGGCGCTCAAAAGAGCTTGTTCGACCAAGGCTTTGGTCGGAATGCAGGCGACGTTAATGCAAGTGCCTCCATACATTTTGGGGTCTTGTTCGAAAAGAATGACGGAAGACGTTTTTCCGAGAGCCGCGGCCAAGGTTTTTCCGCCTTTGCCGAAACCGATGATGAGATATTCTGCTTTATTCATAGGAATGTCTCCTTTCGCCATTAACTTAGGGAGTAAGGCGAATTTCCGCAACCAAGATGCTCAAAAATAGAAACCTATCTTAACGCAATATCATCGATTTGTTTGAGTTCTTCCGCACTAAAGCTAGTGTTTTGTAAGGCTTTGACATTATCAAGGATCTGGGAGGGCTTCGAAGCGCCGATGAGAACCGAAGTCACTTCCGGATGGGCCAAATCCCAGGCTAAGGCCATCTCCGCCAGAGTTTGTCCCCGTTTGAGGGCAATGGCGTTCAGCTCTTGGATTTGTTGAAGCCGTTCTGACGTCAAAGCGGTTTCCTTGAGGAAACGGCCATCCGTCTTGATCCGGGAGTCTGCGGGCACGCCGTTAAGATAACGATCGGTCAATAAGCCTTGGGCCAACGGGGAGAAACAAATGAGCCCCTTATGGAGTTCACCCGTCGCCTTGAGGAGGCCGTTTTGTTCCACTTTGCGGTCAAAGATCGAAAAACGGTTTTGATTGATGATGAAGGGGACATGACGGCTCTCAAGAATCGCCGTCGCTTTCTTTAAGGTCTCGCCATCGTAATTGGATAAACCAACATAGAGGGCTTTACCGCTTTCGACGGCTGTGGCCAAAGCGCCCATCGTTTCTTCTAAGGGCGTTGCGGGATCCATCCGATGGTGGTAAAAAATATCGACATAAGGTAAGCCTAAGCGCTGCAAGGATTGATCCAAGGACGCTAAGAGGTATTTGCGGCTGCCCCAATCGCCATAAGGACCGGGCCACATCGTATAGCCGGCCTTCGTCGAGATAACAAGTTCATCGCGGTATCCCGCGAGTTCCTCGTGCAAGATCTTGCCAAAGTTCCGCTCTGCGGCACCTTCGGAAGGCCCATAGTTATTAGCTAAATCGAAATGGGTGATGCCCGCGTTAAAAGCGGTCTCCACCATCGCTTTCATGTTCTCGTAATCGCTCGTGTCGCCAAAGTTGTGCCATAAGCCAAGCGATAAACGCGGGAGCTTCAGTCCCGAATTCCCGCAAGCGACGTAAGCCATCTTCGTGTAGCGGTCTTCTTGAACGTTCATAAGGATTAGTCCTTTATTTTGGCGAGAAGTTTCAATAACTTCAGGTTCTTCTCATTATACGGCGGATACTTCATCTTGATTTCGGCTTTCCCTTTCACGAGCACGCTCTTTTGATGGGAGAAAGTCTTAAACGAGGCCAAGCCATGGTAAGCGCCCATGCCACTGCGCCCCACCCCGCCGAAAGGCAAATTGTCATTGGTGAGATGCATGATCGTTTCGTTCCAGCAGCCTCCGCCAAAAGGCGAAACGGCTAAGACGTGCATCGCTTTCTTTTTGTTCTTCGAGAAGTAATAGAAGGCCAAAGGTTTCTCTTTCCGGTTAATTAACCCCAGCAAATCCCCGATGGAATTGAAGGTGAGAATGGGCATGATCGGTCCGAAGATCTCATCGGACATCACCTTATCCTCCCACGTCACGCCATCCATCACGGTCGGCTCGAGAAGGCGGCCGTTCAGTTTTCCTCCAGCCACGATTTTCTTCGGATCGAGGAAGGCGGTGACTTTGGTAACATGCTTATCGGAAATCAAATGCGGGAAGTTCGACGTGAGATTGCCCTTGTCATCATAGAAGAACTGACGGATATATTTTTTGACCGCAGCAACATAAGCATCATGGGCTTTCTCATGGACATAGAAATAATCCGGAGCCACGCAGGTTTGTCCGGCATTGAGGAACTTGCCCCAAACGGTGCGCCGAGCCGCGAGATCGACGTCCGCGTCTTCATCGATGATGCAAGGCGATTTGCCACCGAGTTCCAACGAACAAGGCGTGAGATTCGGAGCGGCTTTGGCGAGAATTTCTCGCCCCGTCGATGCCCCGCCAGTGAAGAAGATGTAGTCATAACGCTGATCCAAGAGATCGGCATTTTCCTGATGGGAGCCCAAAATCACTTTGATGAGGCCCGGATTGCCGAATTCCTCAATCATGTCAGCCATCACTTTGCTGACGTTTGCGGCGGCCGAGGCGGGCTTAATGAGCGCGGTATTGCCCGCGGCTATGCAGCCCATTAACGGCTCCATGGCGAGCTGGAAAGGATAATTCCATGGGGCGATAATGAGGCAAACGCCATAGGGTTCTTGGAGCAAATAGCCATGGGAGGGGAAATTCACGATCGAGGTCTTGACCCGTTTGGCTTTGACTTCTTTTTTAAGGTGTTTGATATGGTATTCGCATTCTTCGAGGACGAGATAGTACTCGGTCGAGAGAACGTCGAATTCGCATTTGTTGTAGTCGGCGATAAAAGCCTCGTCGAAGCGTTTGCGGTACTTTAATAGAAGTTGATAGAGTCTCTCTAAGGCCGCCTTGCGTCCTTCCAGGCTCCAGGTTTTTCCGGATAGGAAATAGTCTCTTTGCTCTTGCACCAATTCAGCAATCATATGTTTTACCTCGCTTTTATGATAAACCCCTTAACGCAAAAAAGAAGCGATTTGCCACCGCTTCTCTTCACTTTCGTTTAAAAAGAGGGACGGATGTTACTTCCGAGCCATTTTCGCAAGCGTTTCCCGAATGATTTTTAACCCCTCTATGGGCGAGGTGATGCCTTGGGTGGCTTTCTCTAGCGGACAGAAATCATCCCGGGCATGGTTAAGGATCGCCGGGATTTCTTGGTGATAAGACACCTCGATGCCTTTTTCTTTTAATAAGGACAAAGCGGAAGAGGAAATCAAATCCGTCTCCACCAAGCGGATCCCTAAATAAAGATAAAGGAGGGCCGCTGCCCTTCCCGTAACGCGGTCTTTTAACGAAGCACCCGAATAATCAAGTCCGCTGGCAATGAGTTCCAATAAGGGTTTCACGCCAGGCCCGCTTTTCGTTAGGGTGTTCCCATCCTTCGTGAGTTCAAGACTCACACCGTCTTGGAGATAAGAGATCATAGCAAGATTAAACCATTTTAAGGGGACTCCAGACCAAGAAAGAGATGAACTCACCTCATTCGTCATCGGGAATCGCGTCGATGCTCGCTTGGTCCAAGGTGTAGCCCATGAGGTCCACCGCCTTAAGGAAAACGGCTTTGGCAATCGTCCCTTTATTGGCTTCTTCTAGCATCGCCGTCAACCGCTCCTCGTCCGAAGGATAATCCGCCTTAGCGTAACGATCGACTAATTGCTGGGCCGAAGTTTGAATATCCTGATCTAGTTTCTGCGCTTTGGCTTCTTTTTCTTGGTTATTGGCCTTGTTTTGAAGAAGAAATTGTTCCCCTTCGGTTGCGGATAGCCGTTTTTTCAAATCGGAAATTTGTTTTTGAAGACCTTCGATGTCGCCATCGTAAAATTTGAAGAGATCGCCCACGCCCAAAGCAAAATAGCCTTCGATGAGGCAGCCAACGCTGCTGCCGAGTGTGATTCCGCCCACTGCGGCCTTCCCCGGAATGCAGACCATGATAAAACCAACAACGAAGCCAATAACGCCTACGACGAGGCTGATATAGCCCACAATCAGGGTCAAGATCCCTAGGACATGGCGGCTCTTCCCTCGGTCAATTTCAAAGTCCTTCATGACGTTTTACCTCTTTGCCTATAAGACTAGTCACTCACTGGAGCAAAAAAAGATATCCACAAAGAGGGGGAAGACGAATGGGGAATAAGAGGTTTCTCTAAACTTTGAAATCTTCTCCGTTTAAAGATCGCGAACAAGAAAACATCGACATACGCTTTTACGTACGCTATTATAGTTTTGGAGGAAAATTATGGAAACGACTACGATCACAAGTGCCCGAAAAGAGCTCTATAAAATTGTCGAAAATTGCATCAAATACAACAATCGAACCGTTGTTACCACCAAAGAAGGCAACGCTATTTTGCTTTCGGAAGAAGACTACAACAGTTTAATGGAGTCGCTTTATCTGGCGGGGATTCCTGGCGTCTATGAAGACATTGAAAAGGGTATCGCCACCCCGGAGAGCGAAATGGTGGCGTGGGATAAAGTCAAACGATGAAAGTCCTCCTCACCAAAAAAGCCCTCAAAGATTATGAGGAAATTTGCCGCCATCCGGTTTTGAAAGACAAGGCCGATAATTTAATCGCTCTCCTCGAAATCGATCCTTATCGAAAACCCCCGTCTTTTGAAAAACTACAAGGATTTGCTCCCCATAAGATTTATTCGAGACGAATTAACCAAGAGCATCGGCTCGTTTATGAAATCCGTGAAGAACAACAAGAAGTGATTATTTACCGAATGTGGACCCATTATGAAGGGCTCCATTCCATCTTCGGTGGGGACATCCCCCGTTGAATGATCCCATAAGAAAACGGTCGGAAGCTTGCGCCTCCGGCCGTCTTTTTTCGTTAAGGATTATAAGCCGAACTTCTTGATGGCAGCCCAGCGATCCTCGGCGTACTTCTGGCACTTCGTGAGAAGTTCCTCAGCGTGCTCCGGATTGACGATCGGTAACTGCGAGAAGCGGGTCTCGTGCATCACGAAGTCCTTAAGCTTCGTGAAGTCGGGTTCCGGGCAATCGAGCTGTAAGCCCGGCTTGCCTTCCGCGACTAAGCGCGGATCATAACGGAAGGTCGTGAAGTAGCCACAGCTGACCGCATCCTTCTCCTCTTTGATGGAGTTGGTGAGGCCACCCTTGATGCCTTGGTTGGCGCAAGGGCAATAGCAGATGACTAAGGATGGACCATTGTAACTCTCGGCTTCCTTGAGGGCCTGAATAGCCTTCATCGGATTGGCGCCAAGAGCGATCTGAGCGACATAGACGTGACCATAGCTCATCGCCATGAGAGCCAAATTCTTCTTGGCTTCTTTCTTACCAGAAGCGGTGAACTTGTTGATACTGCCGGTCTGTGAGCTCTTGGAAGCCTGACCGCCGGTGTTGGAATACATTTCAGTATCGAGGACAAGAACGT
>Ga0183095_10751_pt1 | contig 54785 bp, 50 predicted proteins | sample BioMet4_FD_130346 | JGI IMG/M metagenome (GOLD analysis project Ga0183095, IMG submission 130346) | Microbial communities from bioreactor (seeded with sewage sludge) at LBNL, California, USA - Biofuel metagenome 4 (v2) (version 3) | ecosystem: Engineered > Bioreactor > Anaerobic > Unclassified ...
AGTATCCCAACGGCCAACATTGCAGATTGTATGGGAAGGTCTTGCGCTCTGGATCCCAGAGTACGATTGTTATCGTCGCCTAAGCAAGCGATAACAGTTGGTGTGGCCTTAACAGTTAAATCTCGATCTGGTGATAACCTAATGATTCATAAGGCATTAGATATTGCAGAACCAGGAGACGTTATTGTAGTTTCTAACGAGGGCGGCATTTTAAACAGAAGTTTAATGGGAGAAATAATGTTTACCTATGCCGGCTACAAGAAAATCACAGGTATCGTACTTGATGGGCCTATCCGCGATATTGATGCGGCATCTGCAATAAATTACCCTATCTATGGAACGGGGACAACCCCTGGAGGTCCGTATAAAGAAGGACCGGGTGAAATAAATGTTCCTATATCATGTGGAGGTATCAGCATTAATCCCGGTGATATTATTGTAATGGATGCAGATGGTGTAATTGTTATCCCCTTGGCGGATGCAGTGGATGTTTTGAGATCAGCTAGTGCTTTTCAAGAACAGGACGTTGCAAAAGTTTTGGCAGCGGCTAACGGTACAGCTAAACGGGAATGGGTGGATAAAAAATTAGCAGAGAAAGAAATAGAAATAATAAATGGTTGTTATAAGGACTGACTTTAAGATTGAAGAGGGGGATTCACATGTACAATTTTTTGATGGGAAAGAAGTATCTGCCATATCGCATTGCTTTGGGATTTATATTAGGCATTATTGTCGGGCTGTTCTTTTATGACTTTTCTCTTTGGATTAAACCTGCGGGAACACTATTTATGAATCTGATTAAAATGCTAATTGTTCCCGTTATATTTTTTAGTGTTACAAGCGGTATAGCCGCTATTGGTGATGTACAAAAGCTAAAACGTGTTGGTGGTAAGGTTGTTTTGGTTTATGTAGCAATGACGGTTTTAGCATGCTTAATAGGTATTGTATTGGTAAATATTGTGCATCCTGGTGCTAATTTTGATTTGACCGGAATGAAGGCTTTTGACCCTTCCAAAGTAAAAGCTCCAAATTTTGGCGATTTCTTGTTTAATATGGTGCCGACGAATATTGTGGACTCCATGGTTAAGGGAGATATTATGCAATTAATTTTTTTCACAGTTCTTTTTGGTATAGCGCTAGTATATATTGGTGATAAGGCAAAGCGTGTAGTACAGGTTTGCAGCGAGATTGCTAGTGTTATTTACAAAATGTTAGATATTATCATGCTGTATGCGCCATTGGGCGTATTTGCATTGATGGCAAATACCACAGCTGTATATGGTTCACAATTATTTGGAGTTTTAGCAAAATTTGTTTTTACTGATTGGGTAGGGTGCTTTGTCATTTGGTCAGTTTTGAGCGGAGCAACTTATGTTTATACAAAGGTGGATTATATGCGCTTTTGCAAAGCAATGATACCAATTTGGGTTAATACTGTAGCAACGAATTCAAGCGCAGGTACTATTCCCATCACGTTGAATGTTGTAACTGAAAAATTGAAGATCCCAATGAGCATTGCTTCATTTTCTATTCCTCTAGGGGCAACAATTAATCTAACAGGTGCTGCTTTGTACAAGACAATTCTGGCTTTTTTTGTGGCAGAAATATATGGTTTAACGCTAACGCTCGACCAGATACTTATGGTTATTATGATTTCTACAATTATGTCCATAGCAGCTCCGGGTATTCCTGGAGGAGGCATTGTAACAGGAGCCATTTTCTTAAATTTATTGGGATTACCAATGGATATGATGGGGCCTATTGCCGGTATGTATAGACTGATTGACATGTCACACACTACAGTGAATGTATCTGGAGATGTTTTAGGGACTATGCTCGTGGCAAAAAATGAAAAATTATGGACCGGTTCTGATTTTAACAATGCTATAGAAGAATAGATATAAGGGAGAGAGTATTATGTTAGCAAAAAGAATGAGTAATTTTTCGGGGTCTCCAACATCAGCGTTAATCGCACGTGTAGCTGAATTACGGGCTGAGGGCAAAAATATAATTTCTTTAAATGTTGGTGAACCTGATTTTGGAACTCCTGATTATATTAAAGTTGCAGGGATTAAGGCAATTGTAGATAATTTCACAAAATATACAGCGGGTACAGGAATTATAGATTTGCGGAAAGCAATCTCGGCAAAGCTGAAAGCCGATAATGGTGTAGAATATGAAACTAACGAGATTTGCGTTACTGTAGGGGCAAAACAGGCTATTTTTAACGCTGTTATGGCTATTGCGGGCGAAGGCGACGAAGTAATACTGCCAATACCGTGCTGGGTAAGCTATACGGAGATAATTAAATTAGCAGGTGCAACTCCTGTATTTGTTAAGGTGAAAAATGATGAAGGTTTTGCTTTAGATTTGGAGGCCATTGAAGCTGCCATCACGCCAAAAACTCGTGGTATAATTATTTGTACACCTAATAACCCTACGGGAGCAGTTTATACCGAAGAAAGTTTGAGAAAATTAGCAGAGTTGGCTGTAAAGCATGATTTCTACGTTATTTCTGATGAAATTTATGAAAAACTAATTTATGACGGAGAAAAACATTTTTCTTTAGCGTCAATTTCACAAGAAGTTAAGGAACACACGGTTACTATTAATGGATGTTCAAAAGCTTATGCTATGACAGGATGGCGCCTAGGATATTTGGCAGCAACTAAAGAATTTGTTAGTGGAATAGGGAAAATTCAGAGCCAAACAACTTCAGCGGCTAGTGCTATTTCTCAAAAAGCAGCCGTGGCGGCCTTGACCGGACCGCAACATGATTTAGCCGTTATGGTAGCAGAATTTGATAAAAGACGTAAATATGTAATGGAAAGGTTAAATGCAATTAAAGGCGTGAGTTGTTCCATGCCCAAAGGCGCATTTTATATCTTGCCGGATATTTCATTTTATTTAGGCTCGACATCAGATGAGGGAATCAAGATCAATGATGCTAAAGATTTTGCTAAATTTGTTCTTGAAAAGGAACAAGTAGCTCTAGTACCTGGAGAAGCCTTTAACATTGAGGGACGAATTCGTATATCCTATTCTAACTCTATGGAAAATCTATGTGAGGCAATAAATAGATTGGAACATGCATTTTCGTTATTGCGAGCATAAACCTGCCCTCATATAAGCTGCTAACACAATTAAGAATTACTGTGCTAGCAGCTATTTTTATTGCCCAAATTGCTTAAATAAACTATAATATGAAATATAATGCAAGGGAAAGATGTGGCGCGATGGAATCTATAGCAAAGAAAATACAGGGACTTACTCTTAGCAAAACAGAAAAAAAAATAGCAGACTATATCCTGGAAAATGAAGATGTTTTAGGCATCAAGACTGCTACTGATTTGGCCTTGGAAATTGGAGTTAGTGATACATCGATAATTCGATTTTTAAGGACATTAGGATTTTCCGGTTATGGAGAGTTCAAACGTATTATGTCTAAGCGTATGCTACAGCAGTACAACACGTCAATGTTATCTAGTGAAAAATATATAAAAACAAGAGAGTTTGTTGATAAAAAGAATGTTTTAGTTGATGTGGTAAAATGTGCAGTAGACAATATGGAGTTAACTGTGCAGAATACGTCCATAGATACTATACGTGGAATTGCAGACTGTTTGATAAAAAGTAAAAGAAAATACATTTTTGCCTTTAGAGGAACAGCTTGTTGTGCAGATTACATGTATAGAAAGTTAATATATTTTCTTCCTGATGTTTTTTGTTGCGAGAGCGCAGATAGTTCGGCATTGGAGAGAATGGTTGATATTACTGCCGGAGATTGTGTGCTTTTGTATAGTTTTCCTCGCTATTCGGAAATCAACTATTCTATTCTTGAATTGGCAAAGGAACATGGGGCAAAAGTTATAGTTGTTACTGATAAGGTAACGTCACCATTAGCTGTTTATGCTGATTATTTACTTACAGCATCCATAAATGGCTTAGGGTTTACAAATTCTTATGTAGTACCTATGTGCTTATCAGAAGCAATATTGTTGCTGGTCAGCAAACACGGTAGCAAAAATAAAAATAATCGTGCCACAAAAATAGATGAATATTTAGATAAACATTCCTTGTATTAGTGCACAAATAACAGTATTTTATATTACACCTTGTCTTTCTATGATTGAGTTTATAATGTCAAAGTGTTATACTTAAGCCAAGTAAATTTGTTAATGGAGGATGATAATATGCCGGCTTTTGCAAACCCATTCCAAGGGAACGTTGAAAGAAAGTTAACAAAAGAAGAATTGATTCAAGCTGTTAGGCTAGATATCGCAGGAGAACTTGAGGCAATATATCTTTATGATGCTCATGTTCAAGCTACCGATGATGAAATAGCTAAAAAAGTTATTTCGGATATTCGAGATGAGGAAAAGGCACATGTAGGGGAATTGATGACTTTGCTGAGAATTCTTGATCCTCAGGAAGCCGAACACTTCATGTCAGGTGAACAAGAAGTTAAAGAGATGCTTGCAGAGTTGGAAGCAACATCTAAGGATAAAGTATATGCTGAAGTTGCAAAGACTGCGGATACAATCGGCAGTCTTATGAAATAGAACTAAAAAGGGGGAATTCTTAATGAGCTATTTAGCGAGAGAAGCATCCAATCTTTCGGAGGATTTTTGGGCAGAACTTGATGCTGCTGTTGTATCTGCTGCAAAGAAAGTTTTAACAGGCAGAAGATTTTTACATCTTTTTGGGCCTTTAGGTATAGGAACTGACAGCGTAGCTGTTGATGACGCTGATCAACTTAGTGAACAGGCAGAAGATGGATTACTTGTTACGGCGGGTAGAAAATATGTGCAAATACCCATGATTTATGATGATTTTAAAATTTTTGCCAAAGATTTGGAAAGTTCTAAAAAGGCAGGATTTCCTATAGATTTTTCTAAGGCAATTGCGTCTGCCTCGATTTGTGCATTTAAAGAAGATAAATTGATATACTTTGGTAATCAAGCGTTAGGCTATACAGGTCTTATGACGGCTGGCGGTGCAAATAAAATAAACAAAAAAGACTGGAGCAAGGGAGAGAATGCTTTTGCCGATGTTGCTGCTTCTATTGAAATGCTCATGGCAAAAAGCATCTATGGAACTTATTCTCTTGTTGTAAGTCCTGATCTTTATTTACAGATGCAGCGTTTACAAGCAGGAACAGGTTTGCTTGAGGTTGAACGTGTGGAAAAATTGGTCGATGGGCATCTTTATAAGACACCTGTTCTCGGTAAAGAAAAAGCAGTGCTTGTATGTTCCGAGGCAACCAACATGGATCTGGTTGTTGGACAGGATATGGCTGCAGCTTATCTTGAACAGACCGAACTTAATCACAGCTTCAGAATTCTTGAGACAGCATTTCCTCGTATTAAACGGGAACAAGCAATAGTTGTTTTTGGGTAATGTATGTCACAGCATTAAGAGTGCTGATATGTAAGGATAGATTTGTTTTTGTGAGTAAAAATTTGTTATAAAAAATAAAACATAGAAAAAATTATAATGTTACCTCCAGAGTGGACAGTGAAAAAAACATTGTTTACTTCTGGAGGTTTTGTTTATCACAAACCGCCATATACAAGGTTAGCCGAGACTATTATGTTTTTTGGCGTTTTATAGGCAGATTCTTAACGTATGTAAAACATTTTTTATTTACACTAATCTGTGATAAAATTAATTTATAAGAATCATTTCGCTAATAAGAACAATGTAAAATGAAAAGTGTTTTAACTTGCTTGTGAATTATGACGGCCGGTTAAATTACCAATTTAATTACCTCATCATTATTTTTAACCATAAAATTTATTCCTATTGCCTCATTAAAGGCTGGAACCGAAACTATAGTAGTGTTATGTATGCGGACCTGTGGATGAATGGAGGTAGAAAATGTTTGAGAATTGGTTGGGAGAGCTTCAAAAATTTATGACAAGTGCCTATTTTGGCATTGGAGCACTGATTGCAATTTTTATTGTTGTTTTTTTATTTTTTAACTACAGGATTATTCGGATAAAAAAAATATCTCTTTCCGAACGGACAGTAAAAAATAAAGAGGTTCTCGGAATAGATGAGATGCAGCAGAGTATGCTGCATCTTTCTGGCATGCAAAAAAATGTTAAATGGGGAAATTATAATTTTCTTGTAATGTATCGTAATCGAGTTTTATATCATAGTTTTAATAGAATTCGGGCTAAACTTTCTGAAGTAAGAAAAGAATTTATAGGCTTGATACCAGCATCACGTTGGCTTGTTGATAATTTTCAGATGATATATAGGGAATTGGAAAAGGTCAGTGATACCGGAATAGGACATAGACCTCTGCCCATACTTCAAGACGGAGAATTTCGCGGTTATCCTAGAATTTATGTTGTAGCTAGAGAAATAGTGGAGCTTTCGGCAGGGCGTTTAGATGAAAAAAATATCTTAACTTTGTTAAAGGCTTACCAAAAAGGAACTATGCTTACGGCAGCAGAATTGTGGGCTCTACCTGAAATGCTTAGTCATAGTCTTTTAGAACACATTATTGTTGTAGCAAAAGATATAATCTGGGTAACGAATATAAAAGCTAAAGCAGATGATTTTGTAAAAAAAGGTTTTTCACAAAATCCAAATAAAACCAGTATAGAGCATCTTCTGAAGGAAATAGCAATTGAAGACGATGAAAATGTCTCATTTCATTCTCAGGTAATTTTTTTATTAAAAAATATGTCTTTTGACGAAGCCTCAATACAGAAATATTTAGAATACCATTGTCAGCATAACTGTAAGTTTTTAAAACCATCAGATTTATTTCAACAAGAGGGAAAGTTTGAATCCAGCCTTGAAGCTAGAATACGTGAATTGCTCATAAGTCTGAGGAAAACCTATGAAATGGACGGTGAAGAACTATTTGAGCAGCTTTCCATATTAGAGGATATATTAAGGAAAGATCCGGCTGGTGTATATGCGAAAATGGATGCGGAAAGTCGGGGAACTTATAGGGCAGTTATAGAAAAGTTGACAGTGAAAAGAAACTTGGACGAGGCTTTAGTTGCTGGAGTTTGCCTGGAACTGGCCAATGCAAATATACCAAATTTGCGTTGTGCAAATCACGTAGGCACATACTTGATAGGACCTGGATATAATATTTTCAGGGCTAAAGTATTGAATAAAAATATACCTAAACCCATGCAAAGAAAATATAATATTAGAGGAACAGCGTACTTTCTTTCGGTTGCCATAATTTTCATATTATTAATTTGTATTTTGACATATTTTACACAAAGCGTGCATATATTAGGTGGTATATACGGTTCGATTCCTTTTTTCTTTTCAGCAGCATTTCTGTTTTGTGGTCTAGCAATTGAGTTGTCCAATAGAATATTTGCAAAAACGATTACTGTTGGAACACTGCCTGCTATGAATTTTCAGGATACTATTCCTAATAGTGCTAGGACATTTGTGGTAATGCCAATAATTGTTTTCACAAAAGAACAAGCCGTTGAAAGTGTTTCTAAATTACTTAAACAGTATCTGGGTAATCGCCAAGACAATCTTTGTTTTGCCTTATTAGTAGATTTTGCTGATGCAAATACTATCAATTTGCAATCTGATAAAATTATAGAAGAAGAACTGACTAATGGTATAAATAAACTTAATTACCTTTATCCTTCCGTTTATAGGCGCTTTTCACTTTTTATTCGTGGTAGAGTCTGGAATGCAGCAGAAAATTGCTATATGGGTTGGGAGCGTAAAAGAGGGAAACTGGAGGAGTTTAATAGTTTACTTAGTGGCGATAAGCATACAAGTTACGTAAAAAAAATATGCGATGAGGGTATTTTAAATACGTTTAAATATATTATTACATTAGATGCTGATTCTGATTTATTAAAAAACACCGGTGCTAAGCTAGTTGGTATAATTCATCATCCACTTAACCGACCTGAAATGGATTTCGCTGGAAGTAGTGTGGCAGCAGGTTATGGCATAATTCAACCATCCGTAAGCAATCATATTGCTAGGGCTAATAACAGTTTATTTTCGCAAATTTTCAGTGGTAAGCAAGGTCTTGATCCATATGCACGGGCTATATTTGATATATATCAGGATGTATTTGGAGCAGGTATATTTGTGGGAAAGGGTATATATGCAATAAGTGCATTTCATGGTATCCTACATAACAAATTTCCGGCAAATAGTGTATTAAGTCATGATTTGCTAGAGAGTTGTTTTGTGAAAACAGCTTTTTCCAGTCAAACAAAGATAATGGAAGACTACCCTAAAAACCTTCTTTCCTATGCTAAGAGAGAACATAGGTGGATTAGAGGAGACTGGCAGTTATTACCTTGGCTTTTTAAAAGTACAAGTTTGTCAAAATTATCAAAGTGGAAAATATTAGGAAATATGCTTAGCAGCTTGACGCCTTTGTTTAAACTCCTTGTAATAATATTCAGCTTGACTTTATTACCAAATTTTTATTATTTTGGACTTATAATAGTATTTTTGCCGGATGCACTTAATTTGTTGTTTTTAATTTTTGAAACTGCATTATATAAGTTGCTTAGCCCGAAAGCAACGCTAGTTTACAAAGATTTTTTCGGAGAAATTATTCTTTTGTGTCAACGCAGTTTTTTTGAGTTGGCTTTTCTGCCATATATGGTTTTTGTTATTGCTGACGCAATAGTGCGTACGATATATCGTCTATACATAAGCAAACGGCATTTACTTAATTGGAACACGGCGGCAATAACAGAAAAAACAACTAGAAGAACAAAAGAAGCATATTACCGCAGCATGCGAATTTCTCTTATTCCGTCCATATTTATTCTTATGGTATTATTTTTTGTTCAAACAAGTAGTATTGAAAAGTTATTGGTTATTGTATTGGCAATTAGTTGGAGTAGTTCTTATCTTTTAGCTTACTATATTGGAGAAATAAGAGGCGGTAATAGACCGGCGATTCCTGAAAGTAATAAACAAGAGCTGCATATAATAGCCCGTAAGACCTGGCAGTTTTTCAAAGATTTTTCTTCAGGTGAGAATAATTGGCTGTGCCCGGATAATTATCAAAAAGAGCCCAAAGAAAAGATTACAGAAAAAACATCTCCTACTAATATCGGATTGCAAATGTTAGCGGTAATATCTGCTAGGGACTTAGGCTTTGAAACATTGACGGCAACTGTTTTTAATGTAGAGAGAATATTAAAATCTATTGCTAAGTTACCCAAATGGAAAGGGCATCTTTTTAATTGGTATAACATAAAAACATTAGAGGTGTTAGGACCACAATATATATCTACAGTAGATAGTGGGAATTTTTTAGGGCATCTACTTACGGTAAAGAATGGACTACTAACTTGTGCGGAAAATCCGTTGTTTTCTGAAGTACAAATAGAGGGACTAAGAGAACTTGGCAAGCTTTGTAAAGAAGAGCAGCAGTTGCAAGAAAGCTATAAAACAGTGGGGGATTTTGTCACTGCTATTAAGAATGAACAAAAGTTGTTAGAAAAAAAACAGGTCAAAGCCAATCAGGAAAAGGTTTTTGCCGGGGAATTGTTAAAAAGCATTAATGCCTTACTCGAAGAAGAGAAAAAATTGGGGCTTAAGGACTATTCCGTTACAGCTTGTCCCAGCCTTAAAGAGCAGGCATTAGCAGGAAATATTTATGCACAGGATTTGGAGAAAAAAATAGCTGAAATTACTGAAGCAATAGATAAAATTGTGGCCAATGCTGACTTTCGATTTCTATACAATAGGAAACGTGGCTTATTTCATATTGGGTATCACGTTTCGTCTAAAAGCCTAGATGAAGGCTGTTATGATTTAATAGCTTCGGAATGCCTTTTAACAAGTGTTTTGAATATTGCCCAAAATACCGTTCCACTAAAGCATTGGTCAAAATTAGGCAGGCCTTTGACCTTGATTAAGGGGACGCCGTGTTTTGTTTCTTGGAGTGGCACAATGTTTGAGTACCTAATGCCTAGTTTAGTATTGCCGGAATATGAGGGGTCAGTATTTGTAGAGACAGCGAGAGCTGTTGTTGCAGAAAATATTGCTTTTGCTCAAAAAAGAGCAATACCTTGTTGGGGTATATCAGAATCCCAGTATTATCAATTCGATCAAGATGGTAACTATCAGTATAGAGCATTTGGTGTTCATAGTTTGCGCTTACAAACATCTTTAGGTAACGAAAATTTGGTGGTTGCACCTTATGCAACTATGCTTGCACTTAGTTATGCTGACGAAGAGTGTATGGTTAATCTTAAAAAATTAGCTGAACTTGGGTGCGTAGGTTCCTATGGTTATTATGAAGCCATAGATTTTAATGGACCAAATCCGGTTACGCTTACACCTTTTTCAATTGTTAAATCTTTTATGGCACATCATCAAGGTATGATTTTAGTGGCAATAAATAATTATTTGAATAATGGAATTATGCAAAAAAGATTTCATAAGGAACCGATTATACAATCTGTTGCTACGCTTCTTGAAGAAAAAAGAGGTTCGTATTTTGTGAACATTCCTAAGAAAGGATATAACGTTCACTTCAAAGAAATAGATAAACCATATGAAATTCCGGAAAGTAGGTATGTTAATAAAGTGGCGCCGGAAATGCCTGTAGCTCATTTTCTTTCAAATGACAATTATTCTATTTTATTAACATCTGATGGTGATGGGTTTAGCAAATATAAAGATACGATGATTTACAGATGGAGGCCGGATATTTATGCCAACACAGGCAATTACATTTTTCTTAAAGATGTTGAAACAAGCGAAATTTGGAGTAATACCTACAATCCTACTAAAAAAGAACCAGACGAATATCAGGTTATATTTTCTCTGCATCAAGCGGAATTTAAGCGAAGAGATGGCGATATCAGTACTCATACAGTAGTAAGTCTTTCACCGGACTATGATTTGGAAATAAGAAAAGTAACTTTGACAAATCATAGCGCAAAACCTAAAGTTATAGAATTAACCAGCTATTTGGATATAGTTGCTAACGATTTTAGAGCGGAGCTTGCCCATCCGGCTTTTAATAAACTTTTTATAGAAAGTGATTTTTTAGAAGAAAACAATATGTTCCTCGCCAAAAGGCGTGGAAGTGTTAGTGAGCCAAAACCATATGTACTACATATGATTAATGCAAACACGGATTTTCTGCAAAAGGTTGAATATGAAAATGATCGGTTAAGATTTCTGGGGCGTAATAATACTGTGCAAAGTCCCGTGGCGGTTTTAGACAGTATGCCATTTTCCAACAATACTATTTTTTCTGATAATCCAATTATTAGTTTAAGGGCAAGAGTAGTACTGCCGGCATTCGGTAAAGTCAGTGTTTACTTTATTACAGGCGTTTGTACAAATGTAGTTGAAGCAAAAAGCCTAGGTAAAGAATTGGATGAGGTAGCGTGGATTGAAGAGATGAATGAAAAGTTTAGATTACAAAGTATTCTTGAACTTAAGTATTTGGATATGACAAGCTCACAGCTTAATGCTTGCCAGGATTTAGTTGCACCAATATTTTATTCTTCCCGGTATTATCGTGGCCCCTTAGAAAACATTAGACGAAATTGGAAAACTCAAAAAGACTTATGGAGATTTGGTATTTCAGGTGATAATCCTATTCTTTTATTTAGGGTTACATCTAGTGAAGCCTTGGAGATAATGAAAGATGTATTTAAAGTTTATGAATACTTGCGTATAAATGAAGTAAAGGTGGATTTAGTAGTTCTTAGTGAAGGAAAGCACGGCTATATGACAGAACTCAATAATCTGTTGCAGGATATGACTACGTCTCTTAAAATATTTGATGAAACTAGTGATAAGCATAATATATTTATACTAGACGCCTATCAATTGACACCGGCAGAAGTTGATTTACTTCTTACAGTTGCTAGAGTAGTTTTTAGTGAAGAGACAGGCATTTATTTTCGTAAAATAAAAGAAGAACGCTAATGATGGGGAGCTTTTCTGGAAAGGCGGCGAAGGCTTTGGGAAAAAATGGGGGACCTTTAGCTGAAAAGAAAATTACTGGCAGAGAATGTGAATTCTTTAACGGTTTTGGTGGGTTTGTGGCCGAAGGTCGAGAGTATGAGATATTGCTACAAGACGATAATATGCCACCAGCCCCATGGGTTAATGTTATAGCCAACGAAAACTTCGGGTTCTTTGTTTCTGAAAGCGGAGCGGGATCAACGTGGGCAGGTAATAGTCATGAAAACAAAATAACTCCTTGGAACAATGATCCTGTTAGTGACACTCCTTCAGAGGCTATATACATTAAAGACGAAGAGACAGGAGAGTTAGTGACACCAATGCCGTTAGGTAGAAAGGGACATGGCGAATATTTAGTAAGGCATGGATTTGGCTATTCTATTTTTTGTCATGAAGAGGAACTAATAGAACAAGAACTCAAGGTTTTCACACCACTAAACGAGCCAATGAAAATTTGGGTACTGAAACTTAAAAACAGCTCGGACATTGCAAGGCGCTTAAGTCTTGTATATTACGTAGAGTGGGTTCTCGGAGTTAATAGGGAAGATACAGCGCCTTATATTGTATCGTCTTATGATAACGAATATGAATATTTAGCGGCAAAAAACATCTATAGCGAAACTTTGCGCACGCAGAGTAGTTTTATATTTTCCAGTGAGGACATAATTTCTTACACTGGGGATAGAAAAGAATTCTTTGGTATAAAGGGATCAATAAACAGGCCGGAAGGTTTGTGGGAAAAGCTATCCTGCACAACCGGTGTGGGTTATGATCCTTGTGGCGTTATTCAGGTTGCAGTAAAATTATTACCTGGGGAAGTAAGGACAATTGTATTTGCTTTGGGTCAAAGTACTGAAGGCAATGAAATTAGTATGCTAATAAAAAAATATAAAGATTTGCAAAACATAAGTTCTGAACTACAGAAAATTGAAGCACATTGGAATAAATTATTAGGTGTAATAAAAGTTAAAACTTCAGATAGAGCCTTAGACATTCTTGTCAACGGTTGGTTGTTATATCAAACGGTAAGTTGTAGGTTGAATGCTAGGGCTGCATTTTATCAATGTGGTGGAGCATATGGTTTTAGAGATCAACTACAAGATGTGCTTGCCCTTTTGGATATTGAACCGGAAAGAACGCGCAGACAAATTTTACTGGCTTGTAAACATCAGTTTGAAGAAGGAGACGTGCAACATTGGTGGCATCCACCAGGCGATTTGGGAGTGCGCACTCGAATAACCGATGATTTATTATGGCTTCCCTATGTTACAAGTGAATACATTAAAAGTACTGGGGACTATTTATTGTTAAAAGAAAAAACTCATTACATTAAAGGAGATTTGCTGGAAAAAAGTCATAATGAGTCAATGTTTGTACCAAAGGCTTCGGATATTAACGAAAGTGTTTATGAGCATTGCAAAAGGGCAATCATCCATACTCAGTTTGGTAAGCATGGGATTCCTCTTATGGGTACAGGAGATTGGAATGACGGAATGGACAAAATAGGGGTAGGCGGAAGAGGAGAAAGTGTTTGGCTAGGGTGGTTTCTCTACTCTATATTAGAAAAGTTTATACCTATTTGCTACCATGAAAATGATGTTGAATTTGCCAATGAACAGGAGAAAGTCAAAGCGCAGCTATTAAAGCATATTGAAGAGTATGCTTGGGATGGGAATTGGTATATTAGAGCTTTTAATGATAATTACCAAAAAATAGGTTCAAGCAAAAACATTGAATGTAAGATTGATTCTATAAGTCAATCTTGGAGCGTCTTGTCAGGAGGAGCGGAAAAGAAAAGAGGGGTGGAAGCTATTCATTCAGCTCATAAATATCTTGTAAAGGAGCAGGAAGGTATTTCCCTGCTATTGTATCCTCCTTTTGATAAAACGGTGAATGATCCTGGTTATATAAGAAATTATTATCCCGGTATCAGGGAAAATGGTGGGCAGTATTCACATGCTGCTGTGTGGTTGGCCATGGCCTGTATTGAGCTGGGAGAGTATTGTCTTGGATATAAACTTTTTACTATGCTTAACCCCATTTATACTACATTGAAATACAATGATGTTCTTCGGTACAAAAGGGAGCCCTACATAATGACTGCTGATATTTCATCTGCGGAGGGAAATTTTGGTAAGGGCGGCTGGAGTTGGTATACGGGATCTGCTAGCTGGATGTATCAAGGTCTTGTTAAAACTTTCCTGGGAATTAAAAAAGAAGGCGAATATTTAACTATCATACCCTCAGTTCCTGACACATTTGGTGAATACACAGTATGGTATAAATATGGCTGTTCTTTTTACGAGATACAGGTTGGAGAAAAGGGAAAATATGAGAATACTGTAGATAGAATAAGTGTTGATGGTGTTGCTTTAGTTGGAAATAAAATAAAATTGCTTGATGATGGTAAGAAGCATATTATTGTAGTGCAGACAGCATGACTGTTTCATGAAAGAAAAATACGAATCAGGCAATTGCCTGATTCGTATTTTTAGTATTAATAATTTTATTATAAAAGAAGGATTCTCTCTGTTGCAATAGTAAACGATTAAGAAGCCAGAGCTTTACCAAGTTCGTAGCATTTTGCCAGATTCTCTAAATCAGGAGTCCCATTTACACATAGCCCCTTATTTCCCCAAATATTGGCTCCAGCACTGGAACAACGAGTCTGCCAGTTGTGCATCCATGTGCAATCCCCCCAGCCATAAGAACCAAAAAGAGCGATTTCCTTACCGGAGAGTTTGTTCTCTAATGCGATAAACATAGGTTCAAATTCGTAATCTTCTAATTCTTCAATTCCCATGGAAGGGCAGCCAAAGGCAATTCTATCATAGGCTGTTACCAAATCGGCAGAGAATTCAGCAGGTGTGAAAACAGTTGCTTCGGCTCCATTTTCTTTTGCCCCTTTAGCTATCTCACGAGCCATTTTTTCGGTATTGCCGGTTCCGCTCCAAAATACAATTGCAATCTTTTTCATAATAACAATCCTTTCTATGTTTGGTTATTTTTAAATAAATATTTTAAGATATCAAGTAGTTACTGTAAGGTAGAGAATATCAGAGCTTTTTTTGAATATTTTCTTATAAATATTTAAACATTTTTGATATTGTAAAAACATTTTTTGGGCAAGTTTGGGGTCACTATAAACCTTCCAAAGACCGCATGTAGAAAAATTTTTCCCACTGTGTTCAATAAAGCCTCTTACGTCTTCTAAAGGATAACCGAGAAAAATACCTATTTCGTGGGGAAAACAGGGCTCACTGTAAAAGCGTAATTTTAGTTGTTCTATATAGTCCTTTGAGTTAGAAGAACTTTTAAACCCACGACTTTGCAAGAAAAGACTTATTTTTTGGTTAGCAAGGAGGGCATCTAGCATTGCCGGTCTAAAAATATAAATAAGGCCGCCGTTTTCTCGTTCTTTGACTAAGGAAAGGTGGATACCTTTTTCCAATAATTTCATATTCCAATAATTTATAAGTTCATGAAGATCCTCATTTTTTTCTATTATGTAGAGAAATAGGCTTCCTACTTTTATACCTGCTAAAGTAGGAGCGCATAAATCTATGAGTGTTTGTTCAAATTTATTATGCATGACATCCATCCTCAAAAATAATAGAAAACTTAAAAGCGTGACAGGCGCCTTTGTTAGGAATACTTATTGCACTTTTTAAAAATTAGTGTTATGATTTCCATGAGTTAGCCACGGCTAACTCATGGAAATCATAACATAGCATTTATTTCTTGTCAAGAAATAAGGCATGAAATTTTTATCTGCTTTAAAAAAATGACGGCAACAGTAATATTTGCTATAATTTGGCAAGGGAGGCTACGAGATGAATAATTTTGGTGCTGTAAAAATTAATTCTAGAGAAGATTCTCTGACTTTTTCTAATAATAAGAATCAAGTTCATAAGTTAAAAGGGAGAAATCTTATTGGCCGCGCGGATAACTACGTAGTTATAGATATAGAAACTACCGGCTTAGATGCTGCTTGTGACGAAATAATAGAAGTTGCTGCCGCAAGAGTTCGTGATGGCGCTGTTAGTGAAAAGTTTTCGTCGTTAATTAAACCAGAAAATACTATAAATGAATTTATAGTAAACCTTACAGGTATTACCAACGAAATGGTAAAAGCAGCTCCACCTTCTGAAATAGTATTAAAAGATTTTGTTGATTTTGTGGGTAAGGGATTAATTGTAGGACACAATGTGAATTTTGACATTAACTTCCTGTATAACAACTGCAGAGAAAAAATTGGCTATGTTTTTGCTAATAATTTTATTGACACAATGAGGCTTAGCAGAATATTATTCACAAACGAGAAGCAGCATAAACTTTCTGATTTAATAAACAGATTTGGCATTGGTACTGTGGTTGAACACAGAGCTTTGGGTGACGTATTGCAAACACAGAAATGCTATGAATATATGATTAATTACTCAATAAAGAATAATGTAAAAATGAAGTATTTCCTTGCCAATGGCAAGCTTTTTTCAGAAAAAAAACGTAAAGTTAATGAAAATAATTTTGACTATATGGATAATTTATTTTCTGATTAGTGAAATCAAGTCCTAATTAGGGTATTAATAAGCTTTTTAGCGGTATAATAGGTGTAAGTACAATTTCTCAAAAGAAAAGGATGACGTAATGCTTGAAAAATTGCTAAAGCAACTAACTACAATACATAAGCCTGGAAAAGATGTAACAGCGGTTTTTCGTTATATAGGTCCCGGAATTTTAGTAACCGTTGGTTTTATCGATCCTGGGAATTGGGCAGTTAATTTAGCTGCTGGGTCCAGCTACGGTTATACGCTCTTGTGGACCGTCACCCTATCAACAATAATGTTGATTTTGCTTCAACACAATGTGGCTCATCTTGGTATTGTTACAGGTGAGTGTTTAGCTGAGGCTACTAGAAAGTTTTTAAGGCCGTGGGTTGCTATTATACATCTTAGCACGGCGATGCTCGCTGCTATTGCTACTGCTCTGGCAGAGCTCTTAGGTGCGGCTATCGCACTAAATATGCTATTTAAAATACCTATTTTCATTGGGGCTGTTATTACGGCGGTAATTTGTGCCCTTATGCTAATGACAAATTCTTATAGAAAATTAGAAATGTGGATTGCAGGTTTTGTATCACTTATTGCCGCTTCATATCTATTTGAGCTTTCTATGGTTAATGTAAGTTGGCCTGCCGCTGCTGTTAGCTGGGTAACACCAAGTATGCCTTCAGGGTCTATGTTTGTTGTCATGGGGATTATTGGGGCTGTTATTATGCCACACAATTTGTTTTTGCATTCTGAAGTAATTCAAAGCCGAAAATGGAATTTGGAAGATCCCAAACTTATTGTAAAACAGTTGCGCTATGAATTTGTGGATACACTGTTTTCCATGAGTGTAGGGTGGGCCATTAATAGTGCCATGATTTTGTTAGCAGCAACAACTTTTTTTGCCAAGGGCATAGCTGTTGATGAATTGCAGCAAGCACAGGAAATGCTAGTGCCTTTGTTAGGCTCAAATGCGGCTAGTATATTTGCTGTAGCCTTGTTGTTCGCTGGTTTTGCTTCTACTGCAACAGCAGGTATGGCTGGAGCTAGTATATTTGCCGGTATGTTTCGCGAATCATATGACATGGATGATTTACACTCTAAAATGGGATTACTGCTTACTTATATACCTGCGGTTATTATCTTACTCTTTATAACTGATCCTTTCTACGGATTGATTTTATCCCAGGTTTTGCTAAGCGTACAATTACCATTTACTATTTTTTTGCAGTTATATTTAACCTCATCAAAGCGTGTTATGGGGAAATATGTTAATACTATCATAACTAAATTTTTGCTGGTGAGCATAGGAATTATCGTAACCATATTGAATTTATATTTGATGTGGGATTTACAATAAAAGGCAAAGCTGATTTGTGCTGACTGTTATAAGTTTTTGTTATAGTATTTTCTGGGAATTATAGCACTTTTAAGTGTTATAATTGATTCGTAGTCTATTTAGGATAAGGCACGGGAGGTGCTGAATTATGGAAGAAAGAATTAATGCTATTACACATGGATTTGGCGCTGCTATCGCCGCAATAGGGTTGTATTTGCTGGTTTCCCTAGCTTGGAAGTATGGTACTGTATGGCATGTTGTAAGCTTTAGCATTTATGGCGTTAGCTTATTGCTGATGTATCTTACTTCGACATTTTATCACAGCTTAAAAAATGAACGCTTAAAACGTTTATTCAAAATATTTGATCATTCGGCAATATATTTATTGATTGCAGGAACATATACCCCATTTGCTTTAGTTATTCTACATGGCTGGCTAGGGTGGACTATGCTTGGAATTATTTGGGGCTTGGCCTTGGTTGGCATTGTGTTAACGATTTTTTTTGTGCAAAGGTTTCACAAGTTGACAACAGTTTGTTATGTTCTAATGGGGTGGCTGATAGTTCTGTGCATTAAGCCAATGCTTGCAAAGCTGGACGTTATTGGTATGGCGTGGCTAGCTTTAGGGGGTGTTTTCTATAGTGTAGGAGCAATTTTCTATTTAAAGAAAAGGTTGCCTTATAACCATGCCATTTGGCATTTGTTTGTCTTAGCCGGTAGTATCTCACAGTTTATCGCGGTGATTTATTACGTATTACCTGTGGGTGTATGATGGAAAAATATAAGATTATAGCGTGCAATATGCTATAATCTTATTTCGTTTAGTAAAAGTATGTAGTATAATATTTCAATAATTATAAGCAAGAGCAGGGCATTTTAGCCATACTCAATTTTGAGGTGAAAGAACATGAGTTTTTTACAAGAAATACAGCATACGGTGCAAAAAACTGCAGAAGCTATTGCCGATGTCCTGAAAATTGAAGTTGAAATAGCCGACGACAATCTTGTGCGTATAGCAGGAACAGGGAAATATAGAGACCAATGTGGGAAAATTATGCTTGATGGATTTGTTTATAAGCATGTATTAGATACAGGCAAAACAGTGGTTATTGAAAAACCTGGCTTTAATGAACTTTGTCTACCCTGTCCAAATAGAGAAAATTGCTGTGAGAATGGTGAAATAGCCTCGCCCATTTTATTAAATGGTATTCCTATAGGCGTTATTGGTCTTATAAGTTTTGATCAAATGCAAGCAAAAAAATTGCTCAATAACAAAGACTGGATGTTGCAATTCATTGTTAAAATGGCAGAGCTAATTGTTAATAATGTTGCTGAACACGATTCTAATGCAGGAAAGAAGCTGCAACTTCTTAATTTGGATAATTTGGAAAAAGCAACGATTATAAAAGCCCTTGAAGAAGTTGCAGGAGATGCCGGCAGCAAAGACAGAGCTGCAGAACTACTGGGAATAAGCCGAGCGACGCTATATCGTAAAATAAGAGAATATGATATTGTCTAGAATTGTTAAAAAAATAGTGGACAATTGTCTCAAAATGAGATAATATAGCCTTAACGTTATATTTAATTGCGTTAAAGTACAGGCAACGATGCTCTGGAATGATATTCTTCCGGGGCATTTTATTTTTGGGGCAATGGTGCTCCGGCTAGGGAAAATCCCTACCGGGGCTTTTTTGTTTGCCTAAACCCTATAGTTTATGTGGGATTAGGGGAAGTACACAAATATTAGGGTAGTTTTTTTAATAGGAGATGATGGTTTGTGCAGGAGATTTCTTGGGTAAAAAATACTATGCAAAAAAAACTTGGTACGGCAACAGATTTTCTTAGTAGAAATGAAATTGCTAAAGCTAAGGCGTTTCACAAAAGTTTTCCGGAGTACACGGAAACACCATTGCATAGTCTCGAAAATTTAGCAAAATATTTAAAAGTAGGCGGGATTTATGTGAAGGACGAGTCACAGAGATTTGGGCTCAATGCTTTTAAAGTATTGGGAGGTTCGTTTGCTATGGCTAAATATATGGAAAAGCATTTCTATGGGCAGGCAGAGGAACTTACTTGCGCGCAAATTTGTTCGCCTGAGTCCTATGCAAAAACAGGACAGCTTACATTTGTTACAGCTACTGATGGCAATCATGGACGTGGCGTGGCTTGGGCAGCGAAACACATGGGGCATAGAGCAGTTGTATACATGCCCAAAGGGTCTTCGCTTATTCGCTTGAAAAACATACTGGCTGAGGGAGCTGAGGCTTCTATCACTGATTTGAATTATGACGAAGCAGTACGCCTTGCAGCAGAAAAGGCCAAAGCATTTGGTTGGATTGTAGTTCAAGATACTGCTTGGGAGGGGTATGAGGAAATTCCCACATGGATTATGCAGGGGTATGGGACTATTGCTGATGAAGCAATGGATCAGCTTAATAGTGCGGGAATTGAAAAACCTACACATGTATTTTTACAAGCCGGTGTCGGTTCCTTTGCGGCAGCAATACAGGGCTATTTTGCCACAAGGTTTGGCGATGAGAAACCTAAAACTGCTATTGTAGAGCCGAATCTCGCTGATTGCCTGTATAAATCTGTAGTGGCTAATGATGGTAAGCCTAAAAATGTAACAGGAGACATGGCTACTATTATGGCAGGCCTTGCTTGCGGTGAACCAAATATTTTGGGCTGGGAAATCTTGCGGGATTATAGCGATATGTTTTTTTCTTGTCCTGACGAAGTAACAGCAAGGGGAATGAGACTGCTAGGAAATCCTCTCGCTTATGATAAGCGTATTATTTCAGGAGAATCAGGGGCCGTGACAACAGGGCTGTTGTCATATTTGTTGCAGGAAGGTAGCTTAAAAGAGGCTCAAAAGAGTCTTGGTATTGATGAAAATTCTAAAATTCTCTTAATTAGTACAGAAGGAGATACAGATCCTGAAAAATATCGTGATATTGTGTGGGATGGGTTATATGCAAGCACTAAATAAGAGCTATTAGTAAAAACAGAGAGGCTGATGAGCAATGTTTTCAAAACAACAAGAAGAGCAAATAATAGTTTTGTGTCAAGAATTGATTCAGCAAAAAAGCTACTCGGGAAACGAAGGGGGAGCAGTTGCAAGATTGCACAAGGCCTTTGAAAAATGTGGCTATGATGATGTTTTTATCGATGAGTACGGAAGTATCATTGGACATATTAAAGGAAAGCGCCCTGGAAAGAAAATATTGTTTGATGGGCATATTGATACAGTACCGGTTCCTGATGAAACAAAATGGCAGTACGCACCTTTTGGTGGTGAGCTAATTGATAACAAGATATACGGACGTGGAGCTTCTGATATGAAAGGGGCTCTCAGTGCTATGGTTATGGCTGCAAGTTATTTTGCCCAAAGTTGTGACAAAAATTTTGCCGGCGACATTTATGTAGTGGGCGGAGTGCATGAGGAGTGTTTTGAGGGCGTAGCGGCCAGAAAAATAAGTGAGAGAATACATCCTGATTATGTGGTAATTGGAGAAGCTTCAGAGCTGAATATTAAGCGGGGACAAAGAGGTCGTGCAGAGATTATTGTTGAAACAGAAGGAAAATCTGCACATTCTGCAAATCCAGAGGCTGGAATTAATGCGGTTTATAAAATGGCAAAGCTTATACAGAAGCTTTGTGGGCTTAAAGCTCCTGAACAGCAAATTTTAGGTAAGGGGATTCTTGAACTTACTGATATAAAATCAGAACCATATCCGGGAGCTTCCGTGGTTCCGGATTGTTGTAAGGTGACCTACGATAGAAGATTGTTGGTTGGTGAAACTAAAGAGAGCGTTTTAAAACCAATAATTGACACCATAGATGAACTAGCCAGTAGTGATAAACAGTTCAAAGCCAAAACTTATTTAGCCAAGGGTACAGAAACTTGTTATACAGGGGCAATTATTACAGGGGAGCGTTTCTTCCCAGGATGGTTATATGAAGAGGAAGACGAGTTTGTACAAAAAGCACTTTCCGGTTTAAGAAAGGTTGGTCTAAATCCTGAAATAACACAATATTCTTTCTGTACTAATGGCAGTCACTATGCCGGTGAGAAAAGCATAAAAACGATTGGGTTTGGACCTTCGAGAGAAAACCTAGCACATACAGTAGATGAATACATAGAGGTAGAGCAATTACTTAAAGCGGCAATTGGGTATTACGGTATTTTAGGTTTTGTTTTTAAAGAAGGGTAAATTAAATGAAAATTTTAATAGAAAATGGCGAAATTGTTGATGGAACAGGAGAAAAGAGCTATTTAAGTAATATTCTTATTGAAAATGAGGTTATTACGGACATGGGTAATTTTGCTATAAAAAAATGTGAATTGGATCGCATTATTGATGCAAAGGGAATGATTGTTGCTCCCGGCTTTATTGATACCCATAGTCATTCTGATTTGCAGGTTTTACTAAACCCCTATATTGAGCAGAAAATAAGACAGGGAATTACAACTGAATTTTTGGGCCAGGATGGTATTTCTTTGGCGCCATTACCTGAGCAGTATATATCACCATGGAGAAAAAATCTTGCCGGTCTAGATGGAGATAGCGACGCTATAGATTGGCATTATAAAGATACCTCAGGGTATTTGGCCTTGATGGAAAAACAAGGCTTGGGCCTCAATGAAGGATATTTAGTCCCACATGGCAATGTGAGGATGGAAGCCATGGGACTCAATAACAGGCAGCCTACAGCAGCTGAAATGGCAAAAATGTGCATGGTTGTCAGACGAGAAATGGAAGCCGGAGCTTTTGGGCTATCAACTGGGCTTATCTATATGCCTTGTGCTTATGCTGAAACAAAAGAGCTTATTGAGTTATGCAGGGTTGTGGCAGAATACGATGGGGTTTTTGTTGTTCACCAAAGAAGTGAGGCTGATACTATTATTTCTTCCATGGAAGAAGTCCTTGATATTGGGCGCAAGTCGGGTGTGAAAATACATTTCTCTCATTTTAAGATTTGCGGATACAAGAACAGACCTTTTATAGAAGACATGATGAAGTTGTTAGACAAAGGTAAAACAGAGGGAATTTCTATTTCCTTCGATCAATATCCTTACGTTGCAGGAAGTACTATGTTAGGGGTAATTTTACCGCCTTGGGCACATGACGGTGGCACAGATAGACTAATGGAAAGATTGAAAGATAGAAGTCTTCGTAAAAAAATGATTTATGATATGGAACATGGTTTACCGGGCTGGGATAACTTCATTGATTTTGCCGGACTGGAAAAGATTATTGTTACTAGCGTAAAATCAAAGACCAACAAAGACTTAATTGGTAAGAACTTATGTGAGATTGGTGAAATACGTGGCAAAGATCCATATGAAGCTGTTTTTGATTTATTGTATGAAGAAGAAAATGCGGTGGGCATGGTGGATTTTTATGGGGAAGAAGAGGATGTTATAAGCTTTCTTACTAGGAAAGAGCAGAATGTTTGTACGGATGGAATTCTTGCGGGAAAACCTCATCCTAGAGTATTTGGGGCTTTTCCACGAATTTTGAGAAAATATGTACGGGAGAAAAAAGTATTGACTCTAGAAAAGGCAATACAAAAGATGACATTAAAACCGGCCCAAGCTTTTGGCCTTAGAAATAGGGGCAGCATTAAAGTGGGAAATTTTGCCGATATAGTAATTTTTAACCAGAAAACAGTGGGAGACAAAGGGACGTTCTTAAATCCAGAGCAATACCCTGTTGGTATAGAGTATGTTTTAGTAAACGGGAATGTAGTTCTGCACTCCGGCATATATGAAAAAATACCGGCAGGTAAGGTGCTTAGACAGTCCTGGTAACATGGTTTGATAATATGGCTAAGGCTTTATTATAAATTTAATAAAAGGAAGAAGGATTATCATGAAAAAACACAAAAAAATCGTTGGAATTTTCTCTGTTTTATTATTACTTATGTTTCTTGTAGCGGGGTGTGGCCAGTCTTCTACAACCAAAACGGCGGCTAAAGAAAGCCATATTGATCAAATTAAAAAGGCTGGTAAATTGGTTTTAGCAACAGGAGACTATCGCCCATTTGAATATCATGATGAAAAGACAAATAAAATGGTAGGTTATGACATTGATTTGGCGGCTGCCATAGCCAAAAAAATTGGCGTTCCTCTAGAAGTAAAAGAGATGCAATTTACTAGCCTTATACCAACATTACAAAATGGTCAAGCAGATTTAGTAATTGCAGCAATGTATATTACAGATGAACGTAAAAAAGTAGTGGATTTTGCAGATCCATATATGGATACAGGTATGGTTCTAGTTGTAAAGGCAGGAGATACAACAATAAAAAGCACGAAAGATCTTGACGGCAAAGTAGTTGGCGTAAAAGCAGGTGCTACTAGTGAAAAAGTAGCTCAGGATCTAAAAGCACAAGGTGCAAATATTACTATAAAAAGTTATAAAGAAACTGTTGATTATCTGCTTGACATGGAAAATGGGCGTATCGATGCTTGTATAAATGATTTGTTGAATCAGTTGGAATATAACAAAACTCATCCGAATGTGAAAATTGTGGGGACTCCGTTTACTAAAGCATCATTAGGGATTGCTGTTAAACAAGGTGATAAAGAAATGCTAGATATAGTTAACTCTGTATTGAAAGAAATGAAACAAAATGGTGAAGCTGATAAATTATATCAAAAATGGTTAATGAGTGCTAAACAGTCTTAGTATTATAGGCCAAACAGTCATAAAAAAAGAAAGGAAATGAGCGTATGAATTTAGATTACTCGGTTGTACTAAGCAAACTCCCTATTTTTCTTGACGGCTGTTTGGTTACCCTAGAGATATCTTTTTTTGCATTGTTGTTAGGTATGATATTTGGTATAGGGGGAGCTTTGTGCCGCATATCGTCAAATCGCTTTCTTTCAGGGATAGCATTTTTGTATGTGTGGATTATTCGTGGGACGCCTATAATGGTGCAACTATTCATTCTATATTTTGGACTACCGCAGCTAGGAATAAAAATGTCTAGTATGACAGCTGGAATACTAGGTCTTGCCATAAATACAGGGGCTTATGTTACGGAAATTATACGTTCCGGCATACAGGCAATAGAAAAGGGACAGACAGAAGCAGCCTTGTCTTTGGGGATGAAACCTTACCAAGCTATGGTTAGAATTGTGGGCCCTCAGGCGGTAAAGGTTTGTATGCCTCCGTTGGTAAACCAATTTATTATGACCCTTAAGAATTCTTCCATCGCTTCTTTGGTTACCATAACGGAGTTATTACGTACAGGTGAGCAGCTTATTTATACTACATTCCGGAGCTTTGAGGTATATACTGTAGTAGCTGTCCTTTATTTGATTATGAACTCTGTATTTATGATTGTTGCGGGTAAATTGGAAAAAAGGATGGAAAGACAATGAATAACATTGTAGAAATGCAGCATATTTGCAAAAAATTCGGAGAAGTTACTGTCTTAAAAGATTTTAATCTTAACCTGCGTGAAGGGGAAAAGGTAGTTATTATTGGACCTAGTGGTTCAGGTAAAAGTACTGTGCTCCGTTGCATTAATTGCCTAGAACCTATCCAAGGTGGTAAAATTATTTTTGAAGGACAAGAACTTACACAGAAAACTGACTTAAGCGCATTGAGAAGAAAAATTGGTATGGTTTTTCAGCATTTTAATCTCTTCCCACATAAAACGGTATTAGAAAATATTATTGAAGCGCCGGTAATTGTGAAAAAAACACTTAAAGCTGAAGCTAAAAAGTTAGCTATGGTATTGTTGGAAAGAGTTGGTCTTGCCGATAAATGTGATAGCTATCCAAAAGAATTGTCGGGAGGACAAAAACAAAGAGTAGCAATTGCCAGAGCACTTGCCATGAATCCTCAGATTATGTTGTTTGACGAACCAACGTCAGCTCTGGATCCGGAACTGGTAGGAGAGGTCCTTTCTGTTATGAAACGGTTAGCAGAAGATGGCATGACTATGATTGTAGTGACTCACGAGATGGCTTTCGCTAAAGAAGTAGCAGACAGAGTGCTTTTTATGGATCAAGGTGTTATTGTTGAAGAAGGAACCCCAAAAGATATTTTTGAAAATCCACGACATAAAAGGACACAGGTTTTTCTACAGAGAATATTGCACTAAATTGTAAATAACATAATACTAAAAATTATCAGCAGGAGGAAGCGATTATGAAAAATTTTGAAAATGTATCAGTGGTGAAAAATGCCAACATATATTTTGATGGCAAGGTGACAAGCCGTACAGTTTTATTTGCGGATGGAACTAAAAAAACTTTGGGTATTATATTACCCGGAGAATATGAGTTTTCTACAGGCGATAGTGAAGTTATGGAACTTTTAGCTGGCAAATTAGAAGTATTAATTTCCGGCAGTGTAAACTGGGAACTTTTTGAAGCGGGACAAAGCTTTGCCGTGCCTGCCAATAGTAAATTTAAAGTAGCGGCAAAAGAAGCAGTTGATTATTGTTGCTCATATTTAAAAAATGTGTAATTAAGTAAACCGTAAAAAACACTATGTTACGGAATTTTAGCGACAGAAGAAATGAAATAAGGGAACGCCCCGTCACAATGTATGTTAAGCAACATTAAAAAGTCTAGCGTAATTTTATTAGCTAGACTTTTTGGCTATTTATAATCCTTGAATATAAACCTCATACAATGCTAAAATAGCTATAGTGTTATAGGTTGCTGCTTATTTTAAATTAATTTTACATTAGATAGAAAGAAGGACATTGAATGAATATAGGTATTTTTACTACAGCAGGTGGCGGCGGAGGAATATTCCAAGAATATATTAATAAATATAGTGAAAATCTTGCGCTAATTGAACTGAATTGTCCCCCAACAATAGAAAATTTAAAAAAATTAAAACAAAATAATTGTACAGGAATGATTTACATTTCTGACCATCAAGAAGATGATATTTTTTTTCAAACCCTAGCGGAACAAGGTATAAAATATATCTGTTGCTGCTCGGCTGGTTACGAATTTCTAAATCTAACGGCAATGAAAAAGTATGGAATCAAGGGCGCTAATGTTCCTGAATATTCACCAAATGCAATATCGGAACACACGGTAATGCTTCTTCTAGCGTTGCTTCGAAAATTACGGACACAGATTTTACGAATAGAGGGAAATAATTTCGCAAGAAATGGATTGCAGGGAAAAGAAGTAAGAAATATGACAATTGGTATTGTAGGTGCAGGCCGCATAGGTTATACAACCCTACAATGTTTGTCTGGATTTAATCCGAAAAAAATGTATGTATATGATCATCATGAAAAGGCAAAGGTCAAGGAATATGCTGAATACGTTCCTTTGGACATATTATATAAAAGATCCGATATTATCATATACCATTGTAGTTACAAGGAAGAAAACTATCACATGGTAAATGAGGAAACCATTGCAGAAATGAAAGATAAAGTAATTTTGATTAATGTGGCCAGAGGTCCTTTGTTTGACATGAAGGCAGTTTTAGAAGGAATCAAAACAGGAAAGGTTGGAGCTCTTGGTATTGATGTTATTGAGGGCGAAGGAGCCCTTAGAAATAAAAAACATGATGGTAAATGTCATCTGCCTATTTTGGAAGAAATTTTAAAATATGAAAATACTATTTTTACAAGTCATACTGCCTATTATACAGATGAGGCGATAAGAAATATTTCTGCGATTACAGTTGAAAACTTGTATTTTTATGCAACTACAGGGAATTGTCCTAATGAAGTTGTAAAGTAGCAGCATATTTAGGTGTATTTTTAAAAATTTGTTTTTAGTATAAGTACAAGTGTTGAATTGTACTGTAATATAAATGTTATATCGGCTTGAGTCTATAAATAATACTAGATAGTTGCCGTAGAAAGGAAATGAAAATGGATTTTAATTCTTCATTATACCCCTATCCATCCAGAAAAAGTGTAATATATGCTAATAATGGTATGGTTTGTACTTCCCAGAGCCTAGCGGCACAGGCAGGACTTAGAATTATGCAGGAGGGGGGGAATGCCATTGATGGGGCAATTGCTACGGCAATATGTCTTACTCTGCTGGAACCTACAGGAAACGGACTAGGCAGTGATGCCTTTGCCTTAGTGTGGGTTAAAGATAAATTATATGGCCTTAACGGTAGTGGTTATGCACCCAAAAAATTAAATGCTGAGCTTTTGCAAGCAAAAGGTATAAAAGATACTATGCCGGACAGAGGCTGGGAAGCTGTTACTGTTCCAGGTGCACCATCGGCTTGGGCTGAGCTGCATAAAAGATTTGGCCGGCTGCCCTTCGCACAACTATTTGCACCTGCCATTGAATATGCGGAAAAAGGGTTTCCGGTATCTCCTGTCATTGCAGAATTTTGGGCAAAAGGCTTAGATATATTTAAAAAGTACGAGACAGAGCCTGCTTTTAAGGGCTGGTTTGACCTTTTTGCACCTAGTGGTAAAGTACCTGTGGCGGGAGAGCTTGTAAAAATGCCTGCTTTTGCTAAAACTTTTAGGCTCTTGGCGGAAAGTTACTGTGAAGCATACTACCGAGGAGAAATTGCCGAAGAAATTATAAAATTTTCTGATACCACAGGAGGATATTTTACCAAGGAAGATTTGGCTAAATATCACGCACAATGGGTGGAGCCCATTAGTGTTAATTACCGTGGCTATGATGTTTGGGAAATACCACCAAACGGTCATGGAATTGTCGCTCTCATGGCTTTAAAAATATTAAATGGATTTTCTTTTGAAGAGCGGGAGAGCGTTTCCACATATCACAAACAAATTGAGGCTATTAAATTAGCATTTACTGACGGTAAGAAGTATGTTGCTGATGCTCGTTATATGAAAACGAAGGTTAAGGATATGCTTTCTGAAGAATACGCAGCCACGCGGAGATTTCTTATTGGCAACGAAGCCTTACAGCCTTTGCCAGGTACACCTTTTAGCGGCGGTACTGTATATCTTTGTACTGCTGACAACGAAGGAAATATGGTGTCATTTATTCAGAGTAATTTCCAAGGTTTTGGCTCAGGTATTGTGGTGCCTAAATATGCTATTTCTCTAAATGATCGAGCTTCTGGGTTCAGCCTTGATCCAACATCAGACGATTATATATTACCGGGTAAAAAACCTTATCATACAATTATTCCGGGCTTTTTGACTAAGGGCGACGAAGCAGTTGGACCCTTTGGCGTTATGGGAGGATTCATGCAGCCACAAGGACATGTGCAGGTTGTTACCAATACCATAGACTTTATGATGAACCCACAGGCTGCGTTGGATGCCCCTAGATGGCAATGGACTAGCGGAAAAAGAATTGAAGTTGAAAGCTCGGTTCCTGCAGATATCGTTGAGGGTTTGCGTAAAAAGGGACATGAAGTTGTAGTTGCAGAAGATACTTCCGGTTTTGGCCGTGGACAGATTATTTGGCGTAAAAGTAAAAATGTTTTGGCCGGAGCAACAGAACCTCGTGCAGATGGCACGGTTGCTGCTTGGTAGAAAAAATATGACAATGCATCCCAAATATTAAATTACCTTTAACATTTGGGATGCATTGTTTTGGCAGTGAGTTGCTGTCGATAGAGTTTTTTCAGATATTATAATAAACTGATTTTCGAACATAGATAAAAAACATTTTTAATTTACAAAATATTACAGAAAAAGTTTACATTGTTGTAGTACAATATATACATTAAATTTTAATAAAATTATCGGAGGGTTTTTAATGAGATTTTTAAAAGCTGCGGGAGGGTTAAAAACCGCGGGAGTTTTTATATTGTTGTTTTTATGTTTAGTTATTTATATGATAAATCCTAGTTTCTTTTCAACTTTGGGTAGTGTTTTGCTTAGTGGTAATATAAAAGAAATTACAAGGTATATTGACTCCTTTGGGAATGCCGCTATGTTGTTTAGCTTTTTACTGGTAGTAATTGCTAATATGTTGGGGTTTTTACCGGCTATTTTATTTTCAACAGCAAATGTCATGCTTTTTGGTATTATTCCCGGGATTATACTTTCTTGGCTTGCAGAGGTAGTTGGCGCAACTGTAGCCTTCTTACTCATGCGCACATTTTTTCGTTCATCAGCTGAAAAACTTATTGCGAGAAATTCATGCCTTACTAAAATTGACAATTCAAGCAACGCAAATGGTTTCCAAGCCATGCTTATTGCCAGAGCTATTCCCTATATACCCTCAGGTGTTTTGAATGCGCTAGGGGCCATAAGTAAAATAAGTTTAAGAGATTATGTTCTGGCAACATTACTTGGAAAGCTTCCATCTACAGTTGTGGAAGCGATGATGGGGCGTTATGCATTAACTATACATACTAATTCATTACGTGCTGCATTTATTATTGTTACAATAGGCCTAGTTTATGGTGCTATTAGATTCTATAAGCGAAACAAGGCTAAGAATGAAAATACCTTTTCCCAGCTACCGTGATTTTTATTACAACAATGTGAATATTCCTAGCTAGGAAAAATTTTAGTGTTGGCAAAAATGAGATAGTTTTACATTTTCAATATTGTACACCAGTGTTTTTTAAACTGGTGTAATTTTTATTTGTAGGGCCATAAATAGTTTCCTCTGTGATATATGTATAAAAATTAATGACAAATAGTGTTTTAGCCTATGCACAAATAATAAACACAGTTGTGTGCTACAATGATTAAAAGAGGTAAATGGAAAGAAAAAATGTATCTTTAATGAGTTTTGGTAAATTGCTTACGATGCGATGGGCAACAAAATATATTTGGGTAAAAAATCAAATAAGTATTAGTAGAGACCGGCGAATTTTGAAATAAACTAGACGAATAGTTTTGGAAGGGGGAATTAAATGAACTTAAGTACATTTTTTAACCACGATATTCTGGTCTGGGTAATACTACCAATACTTATATTTCTTGGTGGTTTAGCCTACGTTAGTATTGGAACCTTGCGAATAATTTTTGTTGCTAGGGGGAAAAGACTGTTATCAACGCTTCTTGGTTTCCTGGAAGTATCTATATGGCTGATTGCGATTAGTCAGATTATGAGTAATGTAAGTAATATAGCTGCTTATATAGCTTATGCAGCAGGATTTGCTGTTGGTAACTACGTTGGAATAATAATTGAAGAAAAAATGGCGTTAGGTATGCTGGAAGTTAGAATCATTCTTACAGAAAATGACGATTTATTAAAAAATAGCTTGTCCGATGCAGGATTTGGCGTAACGACAGTGGATGGCAAAAGCAATCGTGGTCATGTCACCTTAATCTTTACTGTTGTTAGACGTAAAAATCTTGCAAGAGTAATAAAGATTATAAACGAATGTCATTCTAAAGCATTTTATTCAGTAGCAGACGCTCGCAGTGTGGTGGCAGGAGTTATACCTAAACTAAGCTGAAAATAAATGAAGTGAATTATTTTGTTTAAAAAGCTTAAGCTAAGAAAATAGTATTATTAATACAAGCGAAAACCGGTAGCTTTTTTGTATATATATACTAAGCAATTTGACAATGTTTATTGGCAAACTGCTTTATTTGTGGTGGGTTAAGTAACAATCATTATTGCTTTTACTCTAAAACTTACCAAGATAAAATTGTTCTTGACAACTATATTCATATATTGTAATATATGAATATAAAGATATAAAACCTTTGTTAATTAAATTGGTAATATGTTTAAGATGAAAGCGAGTGATTTTATGGATTATGATACAAGAAAATTGAGCGAAGCGGCTGAACTATTGAAAGTTTTGGCGCATCCTGTGCGTCTGTGTATAGTAAAAGGGCTATTGGAAAATGGTGGATGTAATGTTTCCCATATGCAAAATTGCCTAAACGCTCCGCAGTCTACAGTTTCACAGCATCTTCAAAAATTAAAAACAGCGGGAATAATCGAAGGAACACGTGAAGGCTTGATAGTTAATTATAAGATATGTAATCCAAGAGTAAGAAGATTGTTGTCAGCGTTATTTACTGATTAAATGATTTTAAGAATGGTTGTTAGTGAAAATCTAAGAAAAACAAGGAGGCGAGCATATGAATAAGGAAGGTAGTTGGAGTCCATATTTTTCGGGTGCTTTAAGTGGGGTAGTAGCCATTGGTTCTGTGTGGTTTGTTGGTAAATATTTTGGAGCGTCTACTTCTTTTGTAAAATCCGCAGGGTTAATTGAGAAAATGTTTTCTCCGGAACGCATAGCACAAATGCCATACTTTATTAAAGAGATACCGGCAATTGATTGGCAGTGGATGTTTGTTTTTGGTATAGCAATAGGTGCTTTTGTTGCAGCTATGACATCGGGTACTTTTCAAATCAAGGCAATCCCTGATATGTGGGAGGCGCGTTTTGGAAAACCGACCGGACCTAGAGCAGTGGTTGCCTTCATAGGTGGTATTATAGCAATGTTTGGAGTGCGGTTGGCAGATGGGTGTCCAAGCGGACATGGACTAGCTGGAGTGTCTCAGTTGGCGGTAAGTGGGTTTGTAGCTCTAGCTTGTTTCTTTATTGGAGGAATGATTTCTGCTAATTTATTGTATAAAGGTGGTGCGAAGAAATGATGACTTTACTATATGGTTTGATTACGGGAATTTTGTTTGGTTTTTTATTACAAAAAGGACAAGTGCTTCGTTATGATAAACAAATCGGCGCATTACGTTTGCAAGATATGACAATATTGAAATTTATGCTTTCACATATTGCTGTAGCTATGGTTGGAATTTATTTCCTTTATGATTTGGGGATAGTTAAATTATCACTAAAACCGATGATTTTAGGAGGCGTTGTCGTTGGAGGTTTGATTTTTGGCATTGGCTGGGGTTTATTGGGATATTGTCCTGGTACTTCTTTAGGTGCATTGGGCGAAGGACGTGTTGATGCCTTGTGGGGAATCGGCGGCATGCTGGTTGGAGCTGGTATTTATGCGGAAGCATACCCATATATGTTAAAAACTGTACTGACCTGGGGCAATTATGGTAAAATTACGCTCCCGCAGGTTTTGGGTTTGAATCATTGGATAGTTATATTTTTCTTGATTTTCTTAACGGTAAGTTTATTTAAATGGTTTGAGAAAAAAGGACTTTAAGGAAAATATCGTTGTATATTTGTAGATATTGGGAGGAAATAAAACGTATGAAAAATAAGCTTCAACAATACATGTTTTGGCTCTTATTAGTATTTTTGGGCATAGGAGTTTTCTATCCTGCAATAGGTGTAATAGCACTTGTTTGTATGTTGGCACCAGTGTTGGTATCTTTTTATAAGGGTCGCTTTTGGTGTGGTAACTTTTGCCCAAGAGGAAGTTTTTATGATCATGTATTATCGAAAGTTTCGCCGCAAAAACCTATTCCTTCCATATTCAGAAGTAATGCTTTAAGAATATTTATGGTGCTATTTATTATGATTGTCTTTACCGTGCAAATGTATGCGGCATGGGGGGATTTAACAGCCATGGGAGCAGTGTTGGTACGTCTTATACTAATCACAACTATAGTTGGGATTGTGCTAGGATTATTTTATCATCAACGAACTTGGTGTTCTTTTTGCCCTATGGGAACCTTGGCTAGTTGGATTAGTACTATAAAAAAACCTATGAAGTTAAGCGTATCTGATTCTTGCGTCGGTTGCAAGCTTTGTGAAAAAGCATGCCCTATGCAACTAAAGCCTTATACGGCAAAAGGTAAGTTAGAAGGGTTTAACAATAGTGATTGCTTGAAATGTGGGAGATGTGTTGCTGTTTGTCCTAAAAAAGCCTTGAAATTTTAATTGGCAACAGATAGTTTACTAATAAAAGTCCTTAATACTATATAGTTCTTTGGTGTACCATAAATGCTATTTTTATTTAATGTTTATGGTACATTTCCTATAATTGGGATTGCTTATTACATAGTGAAAAAACAGATAGTCGTATAATAATTACAACTATTAACATTTGCATTATATTGTGTTAAGATTAATCAGAAGAAATGTCAATAAGTTGGGTGCTTAATCAGGGAGGCGTTATATAATGCAAAAACTAAAAGGAAAGATTGTATTTGTAAGCGGAGCAAGTAATGGTATAGGTCGTTCCTGCGCGGAGGCTTTAGCAGCTGCTGGGGCAAAGTTGATTTTGTGTGCAAGGAGTTTCAATAAGATAGAAGACCTTTCTAAAAATTTGCGTGATCTTTATAATACCGAAAGTCTTGCTATTAAGCTGGATGTTAGCAATCGTGGGGCTGTGGATAAGGCAATAGATAATTTACCGGAAGAATGGAAGAAAATTGATATCTTAGTAAATAATGCCGGCTGTGCCTTAGGCCTTGAAAAATTGCATGAGGGTAGTCCCGAAGATTGGGATAATATGATTGATACTAATGTTAAGGGATTATTATATCTTACTCGCAAAATAGTGCCACTTATGCTTAAATACCAACTTAACGGACATGTTGTTAATGTAGGTTCTACTGCGGGTATTTTTGCTTATCCCAATGGAGCAGTTTATTGTGCCACGAAATCAGCAGTGCATTTCATTAGTGATGGTTTGCGTATGGATTTGGTGGATACACCCATACGTGTTACTAATATTCAACCAGGAATGACTGAGACTAATTTTAGTAATGTGCGTTTTCATGGAGACGAAGAAAAGGCCAAGAATGTTTATGCCGGAATTACGCCTTTGACACCGGAAGATATTGCGGAAATAATAGTTTACGCCATTAGTGCTCCTCCACATGTTCAAATTTGTGAAGTAACGGTTACACCTACTCAGCAGGCTACAGGTGGAATAGTTTACAAAAAGAAATAGTGTGAAAAAGTTTTTCTTCGTGTATGAAGAGAACCCCCTTTTATTAGGCAGAATAAGTCTAATGAAAGGGGGTTAGCTCATGTCTGAAAGTTAAAAGGATTTGTTGTGGAATGTAAAAAAATGGGTGCTTTGCCAATATGATGAAAATATGTTATAATCAATTATTGACGTTACAGTTTGCATTTAAAAGCGGGGAAAGCTAGTGTATATTAAAAAATAGTTAACAATATAGTACAAAATTTAAATATTGTTTCTTTTGGTAGTGCACACCAACTGGCGTAGTCCCTTTGCTGCTATGATGTCAAGGCAGATAGAGAAGCGTCGGTTTTTTATTTTATTGGTGAGTTTATAGATCAAGGAGGTAATAAGTTTTGAAAAATGCAGATGGCAGGAATATAAATGTAGGAATAGGATTTGCAACCGGTAGAAAGACCTTTAGGAATGTTTTAAAAACCAGTGTTTACAATTGGAAGGAAAGCGGAGTTACTGACATAGATAATGTCCGTTTGAATCTAATTGTTGCTTATGATTTAAAATATTCTAATACGAAGGCAACAGATTATACAAATGTAAGTCAAGATATTCTAAATCTCCTTGACAGCACATCATTTATCAACAAGGATATTGTAAAGACGGAAAGTGAATATCTAATTAGTGAGGGCGTAATAAATGAAAAGGAGGCAAAGTTATTTTTTGGGAGTGGATATGCGGCTAAACGTAATGCCGTTCTTTATATGGCACTAAAAAATAATCTTGATTACCTACTTTTTCTTGATGATGATGAATATCCAATGGCTGTAACGAATACTCGTTCTACTGCTATTTGGGGTGGACAACAGGTTTTAGCAACACATCTACAAAACATAAAAGAGGCAGATATAACTAATGGGCTGCATTGTGGTTATATTTCGCCTATCCCATATTTGGAGTTTAATGAAATAATGCCGGAAAATATGTTCAGACTGTTTGTTGAAGCTATAAGCAATGACATTATAAACTGGGATACGATAAGTTCGGTTATGAAAAATGGCGGGGTGACTTATGCTGATACAAAAATTTTGATGAGTGGTGAAGCCAAAGAAGTTAAGGAAATAAATCACGCTAAGTTTATATCTGGTTCGAATTTATGCATCAATTTGACAAAACCGGAGAGGGTAAGTCCTTTTTATAATCCTCCCGGAGCTAGAGGAGAAGATACTTTTTTAAGTACTTGTCTTTCGGAAAGAACAGTACTGCGTGTACCCTCTTATACTTTTCATGATAGTTTCTCTACTTATCATCATTTAATGGACGGAGTACTTCCAATTAAATTAAAATATATAAAAGCAGATTCAGAGGCCATTGTTACTCGTTTTTATAAGGCTTGTATTGGTTGGATACGTTACAAACCATTGCTTTTGTATATAACCCAACGCGAAAACTATGAAGAACGAATTAACACGATGCGGGAGCAAATAAGGGTTACACTTCCCAGTGTGTGTGCTTATTTTGGTCGTGATGATTTTATGAATATAGCTAAAGAACTTGATCACTATGATAAAAATGTGCAAAAACATTATAAACAATTTCTTGATACTCAAGAAATTTGGTCTAAAATTTCCCGTTTTTTATCAAATCGTTCGCATAGCTAAAAAATACTAAAAGCACGAATTGGCAAATGCCAATTCGTGCTTTTGTGTATTTTGGGAATAATATTGTTTAAATAATGGATTTTACAACTGACTTACATCTATTGGGCAAAAAAAGTTGCTATTTTATCTTCTCGTTTAGGCTCGCTAATGCCTGCATTTTTACCTGCTTCAATACATTTTAAAATCCAAGCCATATTAATGCCTAAGGTCCTCATGGTCTGTAGCCCTTCCGCATCTTTGACGATTACCTCAGGAGTGGCAGCATGAACTGAATTCCAATAATTAGAACCAACAATAAGCATATTGTTAATAGTGTAATATTTGTTTATTTGGTCAAACGTAGCGCTGGCACCGCCTCTGCGACAAACAACCACAGTGGCTGCCGGTTTATTAGCCATTAAACTTCCAGCACTATAAAAAGCTCTATCCATAAAAGAAGTAAGAGCACCGGAAGCAGCAGCATAGTGCACTGGGGTACCAAAGATAAAACCGTCATAATTCAACATTTTTTTACTGAAATCGTTAACTATATCACCTACCACACATTGCTTATCATGAGTCCGGCAATAGTGGCATCCTATACAACCGGAAATTGCGTGGGCCCTAGTTGGAAAATCTCAGTCTCAATGCCTTGAGATTCTAAACTTTTGGCAACTTCAGTTAAAGCTGCATATGTGGCTCCTTTAACATGTGGACTGCCATTTACTAGTACTACTTTCATAATATTACCTCCTTAAGATTAATGGAATTATTATACTATATTAGTTGCTATTATTAGTAAGGTTAGAGTAAGTTTTTAAATTCGTAAAAATCCTTAATTACAGCACTTACTTCAGGAATATGAGCAAAATATTCTATAGGGTTTGTTGATGCGATAGCTATTATTTTTTTGACTCCTGCATTACTGGCGGCCCGGATACCATTAATGGAATCTTCAACTACGATACAATCTTCCGGCTGTACGTGAAGAGCTCTTGCGGCTTTCAAATAAATTATAGGATTTGGTTTACTGGGAATACTGCCATCATTACAAACGATTTTGCTGCGACTAAACCATCTGGCTAGATCCATATGTTTAAAATAAAATTCCATATTACTGGGAAGCGCTGCAGTAGCAATTGTCATAGGAACCTTTTGCTCCCTCAATTCATTTAATAGTGGTACGAGACCTGGAGCTAGATGTAGCATTTTAGGATTTTCCAAACATAATTTGCGGTAAATTATTTCCTTGTCTTCCGAGTATAATTTTACTCTAATGTCTGATATATTAGGACCTACAAAGTGGCGTATAATATCTGCATTCATACTACCATGAACAAAGCTTTTGAACTCTTCGTCGGAAATATCTTTATCACAAATACCTTTGATTTCTTTACGCCAGGCTGCTTCATTTTCTGCTGAATCTAAAAACATAGTACCATTGAAATCAAAAATTATTGGTTGCAAATTTATCTCTCCTATCTAATTTTGAGGTTAGGAATTTACTTTTTTTTCTATTATGCAGTAGAGGCAGTCACCGTTCAAGCCAGCTTCACTAGCACTGCGGCGCCATAATTTTGTAATGGCAAAATCAGGATGCTTGGTTAGCAAGTTATTAAAGCTTTCCTCAGTATATAAATTATATAATTTTCCATCTATGGTTTGTTTCCCTTCGCCATATTTGAAAGCGCAGAAAAAGTAGCCACCTGGGATAAGGGCGGTGACGATGATATTAAGCAAGGCATTAATGTCAGCTTCTGCCAATTGCGTAATATACATAGCTGACCATATACCATCATAGAGGCTTTCGTCTTCTAAGGGAAGAGACTTTTGTAAAGCCTCCAAGGCACCATCTTCATCTAAATCAAGCATGATTGGCTTATCAGGTAAGAGTGCCAAAAATTTTTTATGTATTTCCATTGTTGGCAATATATCAATTATTGTTTTTTTCATATTTTCCTCCCTAAAAATTTATTATCATTATAACACAATTATCTGATATAATTTAAAAGAGGATGAGAGGAGGTCGTAATATGCAATTTAAATTCGCACATAATAATTTCAATGTTTTGAATTTAGAAAAAAGCATGAAGTTTTACGAGGAAGCTTTGGGTCTTAAAGAGGTTAGGCGTAAGGAGGCTGCAGACGGAAGTTTTATCCTTGTATACCTAGGGGATGGTATAACTACTCATGAATTGGAGCTTACCTGGCTGAAAAATCGCAAAGAGGCTTATAATTTAGGCGAAAATGAATTTCATCTAGCCTTTAGAGTAGATAATTTTGCTGCTGCACATGAGCTGCATAAAAAAATGGGTTGTATTTGTTACGAAAATCCCGGAATGGGAATTTACTTTATTGCCGATCCTGATAATTATTGGCTGGAGATTTTACCAACAAAATAAATAAAAGCGTTCTGTTTGTACATTGTTTTGTACAAACAGAACGCTTTGTGTTATAGAATCATTACGAAGGTTCCAATGGTAATCAGTATTCCGCCTATTACAGCTTTATTGGTAACCGGTTCGCCCAAAACAACAAAGGCTAAAATTAAAGTTAGAACAATGCTGAATTTATCAATTGGAACAACCTTAGCAACTTCACCAATTTGAATTGCTTTAAAATAACAGAGCCAAGAAAGGCCGGTGGCAATTCCGGATAGGATAAGAAAAATCATGCTCCGTTTAGAAATAGCAGCGATACCGGATTGGGCGCCTGTAATAAATACCATCCCCCAAGCCAGTGCTAAAACCACTATAGTACGAATAGCAGTAGCAAGATTTGAATTTACTCCTTCAATGCCAATTTTGGCTAAAATAGAAGTTAAGGCCGCAAAAACTGCAGAGCCTATTGCATATACTGCCCACATAATAAACACCTCTTATTTTTTTAATATAACACATATTATAAGCTATTAATTACCGTCCAACAAGATAGTTATTTTATTGTGAAAAAAATGGTATTATATATTTAAAAAAGTTATAATATAGAAATAAAACTTTAATTTTAGGACTAAAGGTGGAGAATAAAAATGACTGATAATGAGGTATGTGTAAGTGATAGAGAGCAAATTCAACTGTTACAGAATATCCATAACGATATGCCTTGTGGTTCTATATGGTACAAACTAGGCCTAAATTCGAAAATAGTTTTTGTTAATAACAAAAGTTTGAAACTTTTGGGATACAGTTCTTTGAGCGAAATGGAAAAATATGGCAAGACTGCTTTAATGGATTTTGTTCATCCTGATGATGTTGAACGCATAAGGCAGGAACATAATGCTTTTAGAGTAGAAAATAAGAAACTTGAAATGAAATTGAAAATAGTAAATAAAGTAGGAAATATTTATAATATAGTAGGTACGGCTAAACTTGCTAAATATGCTGATGGTTGTTTGCTAATGCAATTGCTATATACTGATATCACAGAGCTCAGTCAAGCAAAAAGTAAAATAGAAGAGCAAGAGAAAATTATAATGGGTGCCAGTGAAAATTCAGAATTGGTTACTTGGACCTACAATATTCCGGAGAAAAAGGTTATAAGTGATTATGGAGAAGATCCCTTGCTTGGTTATGCTCTTCCTATGGATAATGTTCCTGATTCTTTTTTTAGCAGCGGTATGGTTTATCCTGATGATGAACCTTCGGTAAGGGCAATGTTTGCTGATATTTTAAAGGGTAAACATACAGCCCAGAGTACAGCTCGTTGGCTAAATAAAAAAACAGGAGGATATGCTTGGTGTAAAGTTGTCTATAAAACAATTTTTGACGAACAAGGAAATCCTATAAAAGCAATGGGAACAGCTACTGAGGTAGGTGAAGAGCGCTACTTGGATGCTCGTTATAATGAGGAAATGGGCTTGCTGGATATTGTTAGTAAGAATACTTTGTATAACTTGCGTATTAATTTGCTTACAGGTGAAATTGAAGAGTTAAGGGGCCTTTGCAGTTTCAATATTTCTCTTGGCAGAGCTGGAAGTTTGCAAGATTTTTTTTCTAATATCCTAGATAGCATAACTACAGATGAAGATAGAGCGCAAGCGGCTAAAATTTTAAACGTGCCGTATTTTATGCATAGATATGAAAAAGGGTTGTCAGCATTTAGCGTTGAATATGTGCGTAAATTTGATGATGGTAATGAGCGTGCTGTGCACGTAGAAATTCGTTTAAGGCAAAATCCATTAACACATGCACTTACGGCATTTTTATATGGTACTGATGTTAGCAGTGAAAAGTTAACTCATGAACTGATCGCTAAAATTACGCAAATGGATTATGAGGTTTTAGGCTTAATTGATGTAGCAACCCATAAAGTAAGCTCCTGCTATTCCAATGGTTTATCAGATATTGGAGGGATTGGCAATAATGAGGATTATTCTGTTATAACTCCAGCTATATTGCAAAAAATAGTGTTAGAAAAAGAGCGAGCTGATGCTATGAAGCGGATGAGCCTAGATACCATTAAAAAAGTTTTGGAAGTAAAGTCCACTCATAGGTGTATTTATCCTGTTTTAAATAAAGAGGGGAAGATAGTTTGGAAAAAATGGGCATTTAGTTATTTGTCAGACAAGAAAAACATGCTTGTTTTCTGTCGCCGTGATATAAGCTACGTTATGGATGGTTTTCAACAGAAAAACAAAGAACTAGCTAATGCCTTATTAGCCGCACAGCAGGCTAGTAAAGCCAAAACAGATTTTCTATCTAGAATGAGCCATGAAATACGCACGCCAATGAACGTTATTATTGGTATGAGTACGATAGCTGCAAAATCCATTGGAAAAGATGAGGAAACAGCAGACTGTATTGGAAAAATTGGCATTTCCGCTCGTTTTTTATTAAGTCTTATAAATGATATCTTGGATATGAGTAAAATAGAAAGTGGCAAGATGTTTTTGCGTAATGAAGATATTCCTTTTGCTGAATTTCTTAAAGGATTAAACGATATTTGCTATTCTCAGGCAGAGCAAAGTAATGTTTGTTATGAATGCATAGTTGATCATATGATGGATGATTATTATGTGGGCGATGCAGGTAAATTGCAGCAGGTACTTATTAATATTATTTCTAATGCAATTAAATTTACGCAAGAAGGCGGCAAAGTGACTTTTAGTGTTCAGCAAGTTCAGCGTACCGCTAAGAATGCGACTATTAAGTTTGTAGTTAACGATACAGGTTGTGGTATTTCCGAGAAGTTTTTAGAGCATATTTTTGAACCCTTTGCTCAAGAAGACGGAGGTACTACCAGCAAATATAATGGTACAGGATTGGGCTTAGCTATATCTAAAAATATTGTTGATATGATGGGTGGAAAAATCACTATTCGTTCTATTAAGCACATAGGGTCTGAATTTACAATAACAGTTCGCTTGGATGTAAGTTCAAAGAGTGCACCTAAGGAAGACACGGATATTTTGCATCGTCTTGTTAATTTACGCTCTTTGGTTGTAGATGATGATGTAAACGTTTGTGAACAAGCAACAGCTACGTTGCATGATATGGGATTGCAGGCGGAGTGGGTAGATAGTGGCAGAAAAGCCATAGATAGGGTAAAAGAAAAATGGACTAAGTCTAGCTACTATGACATTATACTGGTAGACTGGAAAATGCCTGATATGGATGGTATTGAAACTACCAAAGAAATTCGGAAAATTGTAGGACCTGATGTTACTATTATTATTATGACAGCTTATGAATGGGCTAACATTGAACGAACTGCTAAAAATGTTGGTGTTAATCTGTTGATGGATAAACCGCTTTTTAGATCATCGTTAGTTTCTGCTTTTACCAAGGCTTTTCATAGTAAACAAAGCGGAACTTGCGCAATTAGCGAAGAACAGTTTAATTTTACAGGTAAAAGATTGCTGGTAGTAGAGGATCATCTTATTAATGCGGAAGTTGCCAAGAAACTTTTAGTAAGTAAAGGTTTTGCAGTAGATTGTGCAAATAATGGGCTCAAGGCTTTGGAAATATTTACCACAATGCCGGCGCGATATTATGATGCTATTCTTATGGATATCAGGATGCCATTAATGGATGGCATTCAAGCTACACAGGCAATCAGGCGGTTGACAAAGGAAGATGCCAAACGTATTCCTATAATTGCTATGACGGCTAACGCTTTTGAGGAAGATATAGAAAACACTAAAAGAGTAGGCATGAATGCTCATTTGGCTAAACCCATAGAGCCTAGACTTTTATATCAGACTTTATATCATTTTATCTATAGTAAAAAAGACTAAAAGGCAAAGAAAAAAGCTCCTGTTTATGACAGGAGCTTTTTTAGCTTTAGGTTTTATCTAACGCGGGTAAAGGTTGCAAAACGCCAGCCGATGGGAGTATTTACATATGAGAAGTCTTTGGTTTCATAACGCACTACATCCATTTTGTTTTTCAGTGGGTTTTCTAAGATTTCTGTAGTGACCTGTAAATTTATACTATCAGCAGCCAAACGATTTACAGTAAAAGAGCTTTGGCCGGCAAAAACATTTGCCCGAAGACCACTGGGAGCAACATAAAGGCCACCGTCAAATTCTCTGTAAGTTCTGGATTCAGCCAGTATTTTGTTCGTTAAGTCTGAAATGAAAACGGCGTTCATTTCGCGGCGCAAGTCTGACATGGTTCTAACATTAGGGAAATTAACATTGTAGTAAATCATAAAGCCTATTTCTTTCTTTTGCCGTCCATTAGTTGGAAGGGGATTAATCCCGAACCAATTGTAAACTTTATTAGCATTGGTGTAGGCAGCAATTACCTCATCATCGGTAGGTGATTCTGCCGAGGCAAAAGCGGTTGAGCATAAAGCAACCAGAGCTAAAATCATCATAAAGCCTCGTAAAAATTTCTTCAAATTTACCACTCCTCATGTTTGTTTGATAGATATATTTTACCACAAAAGAGCGATAAAGGTAGCTTTCATTAAAAGAAAAGAAACTTTAGTTTACAATTATGGATAGATAAAAAAAATGTTTTTTAGCTTAATTTATTTTTGGGTAAAACATCTAAATTATGCTATAATATCTAGGTAGATTTTAGTAAAAGGATGGCTGTGCCCATGAATATACTTATTATAGATGGACAAGGCGGCGGAATTGGGAAACAACTTGTAGCTGCTATTAAAAAATCTTGTAGTGCGGCCATAATTACAGCTGTTGGCACCAATAGCCTAGCTACTTCCGCTATGCTAAAAGCTGGCGCAGATAATGCTGCTACCGGAGAAAATGCCGTGGTGGTAGGCTGTCGGCATACTGATATTATTGTGGGACCAATTGGAATTGTTATAGCAGATGCTATGTTCGGTGAAATCACACCGGCAATGGCAATTGCTGTAGGACAAAGTAATGCTGTCCGTATCTTAATTCCTGTTAAGCATTGTGACAATATTATTGCAGGAGCTATGGATCAACCCCTAAGTAAAATTATAGATAATGCGGTTATGCAGATTAAGAACTTTTGATATAACATCATACTATGACAGGATGATGAACTCGCAGAAGCGAGCGATTTTTAGAAAATACTTTAATACTAATCTTTTACCATGAAGGTAATGCTGCCCTTTGCAGGGGACAATATACTTTTGTGGTTTTTTATTATCTAAGGAGGAATATATTATGCATATGGCAGATGCTCTTTTATCTCCATCGGTTGCTGTGGCTATGTATGCAACTAGTATAAGTGCTGTTGGTTATGCTATACATAAAATAAAAGAGGACGAACTTACTGAGAAAAGGTTGCCTATTATGGCAGTTACAGGTGCTTTGGTATTTGCTGCTCAAATGATTAATTTTACCATTCCCGGGACGGGTTCCAGTGGACATATTGTAGGAGGCATTTTGTTGGCGGCTTTAATCGGAGGTTATCCGGCTTTGCTTACTATTGCCTCTGTACTCATAATTCAATGCTTATTTTTTGCTGATGGAGGACTTTTAGCCCTTGGTTGTAATATTTTCAATATGGGTGTGCTTCCGTGCTTAGTTGCTTATCCATTAGTTTTCAAACCACTTAGGCAAAAAGGCAAGCATTTGGCGTTGGCGACGATTTCAGCTACAGTATTAGGACTGCAGTTAGGCGCTTTTAGCGTAGTATTGGAGACCTTTGCTTCAGGAATAACAGAGTTGCCTTTTTCAACGTTTGCTTTGCTTATGCAGCCAATTCACCTGGCTATTGGTATAGTTGAAGGAGTTGTTACGGTCGCTATTTTACGTTTTGTTTATCAAATGCGACCGGAAATTTTAGCAAGTGCCGGGCAAAGAGTGGCAATTAGCAGTGGCATTTCTATAAAAAAGATAATTGTAGCACTTACTCTTATAACGGTTTTAGTTAGTGGCGGGCTGTCTCTATATGCATCAAAAAATCCTGATGGATTGGAATGGGCAATTGCTAGGACTACCGGAACTAGTGAATTAGAAGCGCAAGGAGAGATATTTTCAGTGTCGTCGGCTCTGCAGGAATCTTTAGCGATTTTTCCGGATTATGAGTTAATTAATGCAAATGGGAAAAGTATTTTTCAAAATATATCAATACCTGGCATCGTCGGCTCAATATTTGCTTGTACCTTAGTCGGCGCAGCAGGAATCTTGCTTGCTAAAATAAAGAAGGGAAAGCGAACCGCAACTAACGAATAACTTGGCTGGGGGGAGGGTAAAATGACTGATATACGCAGTAAAATAGAGCAAATATATTCTTTAGAACAGCTTTCTGCTCAAAACAGCTGTGTCCACGGCTTACACCCTTTAGCTAAAATATGTAGTACGATATTATATATTGTTTGTATTTTATCTTTTGATCGGTATGCTTTTTTTGAAATTTTACCCTATGCGTTTTATCCCTTACTATTAATATTTTTGGCCAAGGTACCTATAGGTATGATTTTTAAAAGGGTAATTATTGCTCTTCCATTTTGCTTGTTTGCAGGAGTTTCTAATGTTTTTTTAGATACAGCGCCTGTAATGCAATTTGGAGAGTTTTCTTTTACTTTTGGTATGTTATCACTTTTTACCATTGTTTTGCGTACGCTGCTTTGTGTTTCTGCCGTACTAATTTTAGTAGCGGTTACGCCTTTTGATGAGTTAACTGAAGAGTTGCGCAGAATGCATTTACCTAATATATTTATTACGCTTTTAGAAATGACATATCGCTATATTGGTGTTTTGGCGGAAGAAGCGGCGACTATGTTTATAGGCTACCGTTTGCGGAGCAGAACAGGTAGTGGTTTAGAGATGAAGGATATGGGCAGCTTTATAGGGCAACTTTTATTACGTAGTTTTGACAGGGCAGACCGAGTTTACCAAGCCATGAAGTGCCGTGGGTACGCATTGCGTAATTTTTCTCATGCGCAAAATAATCTTGATAAGCATGATTGGTGTTTCATATTGCTTACCGGAGGTATTTTCTTGCTTTTGCGTTGGGGCGCTAGTCAGTACGTTGCTGGGAGGTTCTTTTAGTGTTAAAGATAGAAAAACTTAGTGTGAGATACCCTGACCAAACCATAGGAATAGATAATGTAAGCTTATGTGCTAAAGAGGGAGAAAGTGTTGCGCTCATAGGTGCCAATGGGGCTGGGAAAACTTCTCTTATTATGGCCTTAGTAGGGGTAATTCCCTCTAATGGCAATGTTTTTGCCGACAATGTTAAATTAAATAAAGATAATTTGAACGAAATACGCAATAAAATAGGAGTAGTATTTCAAAATCCTGATGATCAATTATTTATGCCAACTATTTATGATAATATTGCTTTCGGTCTTCGTAATATGGGAATGAATGAGTTGGAAATTAATGCAAGAATTGAAACCTGTTTGTCTCTTTTAAATATTAAACATTTGCGTAATAAAACGGCACTCAAAATATCAGGTGGGGAAAAACGCATGGCAGCGTTGGCTACAGTACTAGTTATGGAGCCCTCAATTATGTTATTTGATGAACCAACAGCTTTTTTGGATCCTAAAGCTAGGAGGATCTTGCTTAGTGTACTTAATGGATTGCAACATACTAAAATTATAGCCACTCATGATTTAATGTTTGCAGCAGAAACTTGCAAACGAAGCGTATTGCTTAAAGATGGTAGCGTTTTTGCTGATGGACCATCTAAAGAACTCTTATATGATGTTCAATTAATGGATAAATGCGGTGTAGAAGCTATTGGTGCCTGTGGGAGGGAAATATATTAATGGAAAAAAAAGAAATAAAAATGCTCTTGGAGCAAGTGGCAACAGGAAAGCTATCTGTGGAGGGGGCAACATTAAAACTTAAGGAAGCACCTTTTGAGGATTTGGGGTTTGCCAAGTTGGATTATCATCGTAGCTTGCGACAAGGAATAGCAGAGGTTATTTATGGTGCAGGAAAAACCCCGGAGCAAATTTCAACTATAGCTAGGGCTATGCAAGAGCATGGACAAAAAACGATACTGATTACCCGCATGGATGCAGACGTTGCTAACAGTGTAGGAAAGAATATAAAGTTAAAATATTTTGATATGGGAGGCATCGGTATTGTTGGTGAAATGCCGATACCGGACGGCAGAGGGAAAATTTTGGTTGCAACAGGTGGTACCAGTGATATGCACGTAGCTGAAGAAGCAGCTCTTACGGCAGAAGCTTTGGGTAACGAGGTGACTAGACTCTATGACGTAGGGGTTGCAGGTTTGCATCGTTTACTGGCAAATAAAGATGATATTATGAATGCTAGTGTTATTATAGCTGTTGCAGGAATGGAAGGAGCTCTTGCAAGCGTTATTGGAGGGCTTTCTTCTTGCCCGGTCTTAGCTGTGCCTACCAGTGTTGGATATGGAGCCTCTTTTAGCGGTATTTCCGCGTTGTTGTCTATGCTAAATTCTTGTGCTAGTGGTGTCAGTGTTGTAAATATTGACAATGGTTTTGGTGCTGCTTATCAAGCTTCTATGATAAATCACGTAGGTATTGTTTAAAATCCTAGGCTAAATAGATTTTAAAAGACTTTTTCTACATAAAAAAAGATGGCAAAGGATTTTGTGTCCATTTGCCATCTTTTTCATATTTTACTTTTCAGTAGCATCGTCTTTTCGTTGTGCTTTAATTATCTCTGTAAAAATCGGAATAACAGATACTACTATAATACCCAAAGCTACATAGTGAAAATTGTTTTTTACAAAAGGAACATTTCCGAAGAAATACCCAGCACCGGTAAAAAGACTTACCCAAGCAATTGCTCCTATGATATTCCACATAACAAATGTGCGGTAATGCATGCTGCCGATACCAGCGACAAAAGGAGCAAAGGTTCTGACTATAGGTGCGAAACGGCATAAAAAGATTGCTTTATGACCATGCTTATTATAGAATTCTTCTGTTTTCTTAATATGTTCAGGTTTAATTAGAGTAGTTTTGCTGAGAAGTTTGTGCCCAAATTCCTCACCAATCCAGTAGTTACAGCTGTCACCTGAAATAGCAGCAGCTAAACAAATAATAAATAGAGTGCCAAAATGAAGTTCACTGCTGGTAGCGGCTAAAGCTCCACAGGCAAAAAGCAGAGAATCACCGGGAAGAAAAGGTGTTACAACCAACCCGGTTTCACAAAAAATAATGGCAAACAATATAAAGTAGACCCAATAACCATAGTTTTCCATAACCAAGGGGATGTATTTGTCAAAATGCATAATATATTCTGAAAAAATGTAAATTAATGTTTCCATACAAAATCCTTTCTGTAATTACTATAATGCATTATTCTACCATACTTTCTGTGTTATAATAAAGAAAATATATCAAAACCCAACGAAAGGGAGAAAAAGATGACTGATTTGGCACAAATTGAAGAAAAAATTGCAGAATATGCAGCAAAAGGATATGAAGTTCCAACTAAAGATATGATTAAGACTCCAGAGGAGATAATAGGAATTCGCCGGGCGTCTAAAATTAATACGGCAGTATTAGATGCCGTAGCTGTTAAAATTAAGGCTGGTATGAGTACAGATGATATTAATACTATCGTTCATGAAAGTACTTTAGCACACGGAGCAATACCTGCACCGTTAAACTATGAAGGGTTTCCTAAGAGTGTGTGTACATCAGTTAATGAAGAGATATGTCACGGCATTCCTTCGTCTAATGTTATTTTGAAAAGTGGAGATATTGTTAATGTAGATGTGACTACTCTATACGATGGATTTTATGGCGATGCCTCGAGGATGTTTATGATTGGTAAAGTTACGCCGCAAAAGAAAAATTTAGTGCTAATTACTAAAGAATGTTTGCGTCGTGGGGTAGAGGCTTCTCAGCCGTGGCATTTTATAGGTGATATTGGAGCTGCTGTTTCCGCATTTGCTCATAAGCATGGTTACTCAGTGGTAAGAGAATTTGGTGGACATGGCGTAGGTTTGCAAATGCATGAGGAACCTTTTATCAGTCATGTTGGCAAGAAAAATACAGGTATGCTTTTAGTTCCCGGCATGGTGTTTACAATTGAGCCTATGATTAATATGGGGAGGCCGGAACTGTATGTGGATTCGGCAAATGATTGGACTGCTCTTACTGAAGATGGTAAACCTTCTGCTCAATGGGAACATACAATATTGATAACAGAAAGTGGTAACGAGATTCTTACTTACTAAGATAAAAAAGGCTGCCAATGCACGCAAATAGCGGTTAGGGGCAGTCTATTTATTTCCCCCAAAAGTTGCGAAATTTAGCGATAATATCTTCTTGTGGTAAACTTGCCGGCCATAGTTCACGCCCGGAAGTCTCTCGCATGGCGGCTGCTAGATGACTATATAGTTCGGGATTATTTTTACTTAAAGTTACAATTAATTCTTTCATGTCTTGTCGTTGGGTATGACCATCATAGGGGCAGGGATTTTTTAAAGGCATAAGAGCTAGTTTTTGCACATAATCAATTATTTCATGCTCGCGATAGTAAATTAGAGGTCTTAGTACTGTTAGTTGGGTTCTAGTTAGGAAAGTTACCGGCAGGAAGGTTTTTTGCTGCCCGGAATTTAACAGGTTTAGCAAAAAAGTTTCTACGGCATCGTCGTTGTGATGAGCTAAGGCAATCTTATTAAAGCCTAATTCACCGGCTTTGCGATTAGTGGCGGCTCTGCGAAAATATGCGCAAGAAAAACAAGGGGTATTTCCTCTGTTTTTCCAGGCTTCCATAATATTAACTTGTTCATGGTAATGCTCAAGCCCAAATTGCTGACAGAAGGCTTCTAATTCGTGGGCAGGGAACTTATCGTCAAACATATTATCTACAGTGTAACAGGCTAAACTAAAGCGCATAGGGGCATGCTTTTGCACTTCAGCTAAGGCAGCGGTGAGAAACATACTGTCTTTACCACCGGATAGCCCAATTAGGATTTTATCACCATCAGAAATCATATTAAATTCAATTAGTGCCCGCCAAATTTTTGTAAGATATTTTGCCGGGATGAAGGGTATTTGTGACATTATGTTGTCCTTTCTATATACCAATACATTATAGCAAAAAAAGTAGTAATCTGCTAAAATTATCTTGTGATAAAGAGAAGAGAAACGAGGAAGCAATGACTAATATTTTTGATTCGTTAAACAAGGAACAGACTGAGGCCGTAAAACAAATAGCCGGCCCAACATTAATTTTGGCAGGTGCAGGTTCAGGTAAAACAAAAGTGTTGACTTGTCGCATTGCGCATTTATTGGAAGAACATGTGCCGCCATACAGTATTTTGGCCATTACTTTTACTAATAAGGCCGCTAAAGAAATGCGCCAGAGGGTAGATAAATTAGTAGGCCCTAATGCTAAGGATGTATGGCTTTTCACTTTTCATGGTTTTTGTAACCGTATTTTGCGCAGAGAAATTGATCAGCTGGCAGATTATAGCCATTCCTTTTCTATATATGATACGACTGATTGCAAAAATGTTTTAAAAGAAGTACTTAAAAAATTAAATTTAGATGATAAATACTATCCTTACAATATGCTAATTTCCACAATCTCTAATGCCAAGAATGCTATGCTTGATGCCCAACAATTTGCAGCTCAGGCAGCAGACTTCCATGGTAAGAAAGTTGCGGAAATTTATACTGAATATGAAAAGAAACTACGGGCTAATAATGCTTTGGATTTTGACGATCTATTATTGCTTACTATTCGGCTCTTTATTGAGAACAAGGAAGTGTTAGCTAAATACCAGCAAAAATTTGCCTATGTACTTATTGATGAATACCAAGATACTAATCATGTACAGTATTTGTTGGCAAAGCTTTTGTGTGAAAAACATCACAATTTGTGCGTAGTAGGTGATATTGACCAGAGTATTTATGGTTGGCGTGGTGCCGATATTACCAATATTTTAGATTTTGAAAAGGATTACCCTGAGGCAAAAGTTGTTAAGTTGGAGCAAAACTATAGATCTACGCAGGTGATATTGGATGCAGCTAATGCCGTTATTAATAATAATACAGCACGCAAACCAAAGAATTTGTGGACTGATAATAAAAATGGTGTACCAATTATGTATTATCGGGCCCGCGATGACAGAGATGAAGCCGATTTTGCTATTCAGGAAATCAGAAGTATGCAGGATGAGGGTAAAAAATTGGGCGATATGGCAGTGCTTTATCGAACCAATGCCCAATCTCGCATATTTGAGGAATTATTAGTAAAAAGCGGATTACCTTATATTATGGTTGGAGGACTTAAGTTCTATGATCGTAAAGAAATTAAGGATATTTTAGCCTATTTAAGAGTACTATTTAATTCTCAAGATAATCAAGGGCTGTTACGAGTTATTAATGTGCCACGCCGTGGTATAGGCACTGCTACTATTGAAAAGTTGCAAGGGTTGTCTGATAGTTATAACTGTTCCCTTCTAGAAGTGGTTACAGATACCTTTAAACTGGCACCACTTGGCCGTGTTGCTGTCAAACTGGAAAGCTTTGGAAAAACCATGACAGAATTGAAAAATATGGTTGATAAGGTGACAGTGAAAGAGCTTATCGAGGCAGTGGTACATAAAACCGGTTATTTAGAGGAATTGGAAGTAGATACATCCATCCAATCGGAAGGACGTAAAGATAATATTTATGAATTAATGCGTATTGCACAAGAATTTGCCGGAGAAGATGAAGAAAATACTTTAGAGGCATTTTTAAATCATGTGTCTTTAGTGGCAGATATTGATGATGCTAAATTCACCTCTGATGCCGTAACCTTAATGACACTGCATTCTTCTAAAGGCTTGGAATTTCCTATGGTATTCCTAGCAGGCATGGAAGAAGGAATGTTCCCTAGCCAGCGCAGCCTAGCCGATGAAGAGGCTATTGAGGAAGAAAGACGTTTGTGTTATGTAGGCATTACCAGAGCAAAAAGCAAGTTGTACTTGACAGCGGCTACGCAAAGGATGCTTTATGGACATATTGTTATGTATCCACCATCTCGTTTTTTACAAGAAATACCGCGAGCTCTTATAGAAGTACACAAGCCTAAACTAGTAGGGTTTGGCAGTGAAATAATTAGGCGGAAAAGTATCTTGCACGAATTGCCAAAAACAAAAGCAGCATCAGTATTACCCGAACCTTTGCAAAAACCAAAATCAACTATGTTGGGGAAAAGGGAAAAAAGAGGAACGTTTACTCCTGAAAGCGCGTGCAATATAGAAATTTTGGCACCGGGAGATAAAGTTAGCCATAAAAAATGGGGTATAGGAACGGTAGTAACGGCTAAAAAAGTAGAAGAAGGACAAGAAGTAAAAGTAGCTTTCCCACAAGAGGGCGTACGTTTGATTTTGACTAAATTTGCAGTACTAGAGAAAATATAAGTCAGTAGCTGGAGGGATACCTATAATGGAGGGTAAGTCTTTTATTGATGCAGAAAAAAGAATAGAGCAGCTAAGGACGGAAATAAGGCATCACGAGTATTTGTATTATGTACAAGATATGCCTTCAGTAACAGATGCAGACTATGACATTCTTGTAAAAGAATTACGAGAATTAGAAGCAGTTTATCCTGAACTCATAGTTGCGGATTCTCCTACTCAGCGAGTCGCCGGACAGATTAAAGGCGACCTTACAGCAGTAAAACATATTACACCTTTGCTTAGTCTGGGGAATGCTTTTTCCCAAGCAGAAATGGAAGAATTTGACAGCCGTGTTCATGAAGGGCTGCCTGAAGGCGCTGAGATAGAATATGTTGTAGAACCAAAGATAGATGGTTTAGCTTGCAGTCTTATTTACGAGGATGGCAGATTAGTACGAGCTGCTACCCGCGGTGATGGGAGTGTAGGCGAAAATGTTACGCAAAATGTTCGTACTATAAAAACGGTGCCTTTAGTTTTACGCAAGCTAGAGGGAGAAGAATACCCGTCAATTTTAGATGTACGAGGCGAGGTATATATGTCCCGTCATTCTTTTATGCGGCTTAATGAAGAACGTCAGCAAAAGGGAGAACAGGAATTTGCTAACCCACGTAATGCGGCAGCGGGGTCTTTGCGTCAGCTAAACCCAGAAATTACGGCAGAGCGCGCATTAGGATTTTTTGCTTATGGTATAGGCACAGGGGCTCTGGCTTCTCATAATGAATCTATGGATTTATTGCAGAAATATGGTTTTCATACCACAGAGGGACGAACTAAAGTAAAAACTATTGCTGAGGTCAATGAATTAATAGTAGCTCATGACAAACGTAGAAAAACTTTAGCTTATGATACTGATGGAGTTGTAGTAAAAGTTAATGCTGTGTGGCAGCAAAATATATTAGGGGCTACAGGAAAAGATCCGCGTTGGGCAATTGCTTTTAAATTCCCTCCTGAGCAGGCAGAGACTAAATTGGAAGATATAGTCCTGCAAGTAGGAAGAACGGGAGTTCTTACACCAACGGCTATATTAACACCGGTGAAATTGTCAGGAAGTACCATTAGTCGTGCAACATTGCACAACGAAGATTTTATTGCAGAGAAAGATATTCGCATAGGTGATACGGTAGTTATTAATAAAGCAGGAGAAATTATTCCTGAAGTTTTAAAAGTTGTTCCGGAAAAACGTACAGGCGAAGAGAAACCTTTTTTTATGCCCACTACTTGCCCGGAATGCGATTGGCCGGTAATTCGTAAAGAGGGTGAGTCGGCAGTTCGTTGCACAAATCCTCATTGTCCTGCACTAGGCAGAGAGGGACTGATACATTTCACCTCTCGGTCTGCCATGGACATAGATGGCTGTGGACCCGCAGTTATTAACCAGCTTATTGATGCTGATTTAATTAAAGATCCCGGTGATTTATATTTATTAACCAAAGAACAATTATTAAAACTAGAGCGCAAGGGGGATAAATCCGTAGATAATTTGCTTGCTGCCATTTCAGCCAGTAAAACCAAGGGTTTGGATAAATTGCTTTTTGCTTTAGGTATACGTCATGTAGGAGCTAAAGTGGCTAGAACTTTAGCTATGAAATATAGAAGTATGGATGGCCTTATGATAGCAGGTGAAGAAGAACTTAGTACAATTCCTGATTTAGGAAAGGTTATTGCGGAAAGTGTCGTAACATATTTTGCAGATCCGGCAAACCAAGATTTAATAGAACGACTAAAAGAGCTGGGCATAAATATGACTATGTCTGTAGAAGGCGAATTGGATGAAAATCATCCTTTCTACGGCAAGACAATGGTTTTCACAGGCACTATGCCAGCGTTGGATAGAGTATCAGCACAGGCTATGGCACAAGATGTAGGAGCTAAAGTTACTAATTCAGTAAGCAAAAAGACTGACTATGTGGTTGCAGGTATTGAAGCTGGCAGCAAGCTTACTAAAGCAGAACAATTGGGTGTTACTGTTATAGACCAGGAAAAATTTTTGCAATTATTAAATAAACAATAAAATTATTTGCAGAATATGGAGAGGGTTTGAATATGGATAAAATGCCGGTATTATTTATTGGACATGGTTCGCCCATGAACGCTATCGAAGATAATGCAATAACTCAGCAATGGAAGATGCTGGGTAAAGCAATACCGAGGCCAAAGGCTATTTTATCTATTTCAGCCCATTGGTATACAGGTGGCAGCTTTGTGCAAGACCTCGAACAACCAGAGCAAATTTATGATATGTATGGGTTTCCGGCACAGCTATATGAAGTTAAATATCCTGTTTCTGGCAGTCCGGTACTATCAAGGCGTGTAAAAGAGTTATTAGGCCTAGCGGTCAGCGTAGATAATTCTTGGGGTATAGATCATGGAACTTGGTCTGTATTGGTACATTTGTATCCTGCTTGCGATATTCCTGTTGTTCAGTTAAGTATAAACGGTAATTTAACACCACAGGAATACTTTGCTATGGGGCAGGCGCTGCAGCCTCTTCGCAATGAAGGCATTCTAATATTGGGGAGCGGAAATATAGTACACAATCTAAGCATGATAGATTGGAATAACGCTGGAGGTTTTTCTTGGGCGGATGATTTTGACAAATGGGTACAGAAGTGTATTGTGGAAAAAGACCTAGACCGGTTTTTTCAATATACAAAACAACCCCATGCATGGCAGGCGGTACCAACATCTGAGCACCTTGCCCCATTGTTTTATTGCCTAGGGGCAGTGCAAGATAGCAAATATAACTTGCGGATTATTAATGACGTCCGTGTATTGGG